>Ga0116227_10009632_pt1 | contig 17403 bp, 12 predicted proteins | sample S1TSphgellanicum_FD_89693 | JGI IMG/M metagenome (GOLD analysis project Ga0116227, IMG submission 89693) | Host-associated microbial communities from peat moss isolated from Minnesota, USA - S1T2_Fb - Sphagnum magellanicum MG | ecosystem: Host-associated > Plants > Peat moss > Unclassified... | reverse complement strand
TTGTTTTTTTTTTTTTTTTTTTTTTTTTGTTTTTTTTTTTTTTTTTTTTTTTTTTGGTGTTTTTTTTTTTTTTTTTTTTTTTTTCATTCATTTCTGGTTTCCAGAGTAAAATCAGAGGTATCTATCTGGTTCTTCACTCTCTATGTGCTTGTTTTGTTTTCTTCTCGCGAGGTTATTTTTTGGTTTTTTCTGGCTTTGTTGTTTTGTGAGCGTGCTTCTCTGGTGTTGTGCTACAGCAGCAGCATTCGTGGTTTTTGTGTAGAGTCCGTCGTTTTGTATCACTTTTTTCCTTCTTATTGTTCACCAGAGAGGGGAGGTCTGGGAGAGAATACTTACTTACTCGAGCTTCATCAACTTGACAGTGTCTATACTGTCCTGCATCTTTTACTTGCAAAGCACACCTTTTGTGAGTGTAGTCTAGCGTGGTACTTAGTTTCAGGGCATCATTGTACATTTTGTAACTGCTATTGGAAGGCTACATAAGGAGTCGCTCTGATGCGGTTAGTTGTATCGCACCATTGTTCGGTTATATGCAAGTAAGTATGGTGAGGTATCTTGCAGTGAAGAAGCCTAGGAGTCACAACAGCCGGTAGCAGCTAGCTGATCAGCCATCTCCAACTCCAGGTGCGACTCCTCCACCACCAGGGGGCTGGGTCTTTTGCAGCTGGTCGAGTCTCAAACCTTTTTTCTTCTTTCCTTTGGTCTCTTGTTGAAGATTTTATTTTTCTGGATGAGTCTTTTGGAGCCCAGCCAAAGCTAGTTCAGCAGCCACATTGTCATGTTAGAGGAATACATACCTGTGTTTAATGAGTTAGCAAGAGTTTGTCATGTTCTTCATGATCCCAGTACTGTACAGTTAGTTCAGACAGAACCAAGACTTGAGAGGTATTTTTTTGGTGTTATTTGTATACCTAACTGGTAATCTGAGGATGTGAGCATGATTCAGCTCAGATTTGAGCAGTAATTGGACAATGTTGATTGCATCTGACAGGTTCTGATCGCTGCAACACTGCAACCCTAGGGTCTTGCTGAGGAGATCATCCAGCCAGCAACTACAACAGGTCAGTTCTTCAGTTCTTTTTTATGCAGCTGTGTAATTTGTGTTTGAATATATGTGTGGATCAATGTAGCTCATTTTGTGTCTCTACTTGAACCCCTGCCATACACATGGCAACAGCCCACTATGTATCTCAGACTCCCCCCCCAAATAGTCAGGAAAGAAAGTGAGCAGAACCTCTTAGTTAGAGAGTCAGTGACAAAGTGATGTTAGGTGGACAGTTGACAAGTGGGTGAATGCAAAGAATCATTCATGGAGTTATATGGTCTTGTGCAATGAGAAGACAAATGTTTATGTTCTGGTGGAAGGGACATGTGTGAGCTTTTTTGGGTCTGAATCCATTCTTCAAATAAACTTGGTGAGTGGTAACATTAACCTGGATCTTTAAATGAAAATAGGCAATGGGATCAGCAAATGGAGTCCTCTCTATCTTGAAACTAGCTAGTTCCATAAAAGGATTGCGTAGAAACTCTGCAGTCTGATGCTTTGGGGGTAACACTCAAAAGGTTATGATCATTTGAGTCTCATGGATATGATCTCAACCCCATGAGTGCCCTGATTCACTTTTGTCAGCTTGTTTTACAAATCATTTAGGTGTGCAGAGCAAGGCAGCCTATGGACTATGGTTCACTTTACAGATTTCCAAAAATCCAGAAATCTAAGGAATATCCAGTAGATGCAAATAGGATTGTTTTCTGGATCTCAAACAAGTGATACAGAGTGACACAGTCTGAGTAACAAGAAAGTACATTTCTTTTGTATTAGGATAAGGACAGGTTTCTTGGCATTCACTAATTTGAATTTCGGTGATTGGCTACATGGCCTGACCTCTGTTTCTGCTTTTAGTCAGCAATTTCCTTGAACGCCACATTTGCTGAACAGATTCTTGCATCATGTTTGTCTACAAGGGTTTAGGGGTTTCTCACTGTATTGTTTCATCACAAAATGCAGTTTCGAGTAAAGCAATGGTCAATTTTGCATCAGAGAATGGGTTAATGGACGGAGTGGAAGTAGACAAGTCAGAGCTTCCAATGACTGCTCTAGATGAGAAGCTGGTTCCAGAAGGTAGTGAAGGTGAATTGGTGGTTTCAGATTCTGAAGAGGGTTACATTTACCATAGCTGGAAAGAGGGTTCCCTGAAAGCTGGTGATGATGATGATGATGATGAAAATGATGCAAGATCTTCAAGATCCAGTGCATGGACTGTGCCAAGAGGTGGAGGCAAGATGAATGGGCACGGGGTAGAGGTGTTGCAGGTTATGACTAGGGCAGATGAGGGCCTTGATGCTGGAGTTGAGCATTGGGTGCCAGTTTCTACTCCTATGTCAGAAGAGAGTGTTGGGTCCATCTCCAATGGCCATGCAGGGAAGGAGAGCTCACCACTGAAAGCTGTGGGTAATAATAAAACAAAAGCTTCAACAACAGGAGCTCCTGCAAGAGTTGGAGTTAACAATGTGCGCAAGCTCCCTACAGTCAGTTCCATGCTGCTGAAAAAGAATCCCTCTGTGACATCACGCACAGTTGTGCCTCAATCACCAAAGCCCTTTCTTAGGTCATCATCTTCTAGAGCCGCAGCACGACGTCTAGAAGCAGAGAGCAGTGATGCCCTTATACCTGACCTGGAGAATGTCAATGCCAAAGTGTTGAGCAGCAATAGCAATTCTGCTTCCCTTACTGCTTCCCGAACTCCTTCAATTATCAAACGGAGCACAAGTGTACCAAGGGAGCCACCTAGTGTATTGAGTACAAGACGAGCTTCAGTGGGACCAGGGACACTTACACCTCTCTCTCTTCCTTCAAGAACACCAATCTCCTACAGTGATACACATACCCGACGTGCTTCATTGTCTGGAGCTTCAACTCCTACAAGTATTTCTCGGCAGTCTTCCCTCTCTTCCTTTTCTTCTTTCACACGGTCTGTGGATTTATCTTCAGCGGAGCTCAAGAGGTGGACTGCAGCTGCTTCCAGGAACACACCTGTGTTGAAGGCTTCTGGAAGACCTAGCAGCATCTATGGAGGATCTCCAAGTGCACCAACGTCCCCAAAATCTGGTCCAAGTAATTACCTGAAGCGGAGCAGCCCTTCTATATCTGCAGCAATTAAGGTGGGGCATGAGCCTGGTAAGCTTCTGTCAAAGCCTGTTGCACCATCTTTGAAAGGGGAGAGCAGTCCAGATTCATCCCATGTTGCAAAATCCTCTCCCAGTACAGGAAGCTATAAATCTCCTGGTACAAATGGTGCTCCTGGGAAGACAGCCCTCAGGAAGAAGGTTAGTCCAACGCCTTCCCTTCCAAGACGCACATCAAGCTTTGCTGACCTGGGTGGCAGCACTGCAAGTCAGCTCTCTGTCTCAGCCTCCTTCTCAAGCCCAGGAGACAGAATACAAAGCCTGAGTCCCAATGCTGCCAAACCTTCTTCATCTCCATCCTTTGCATCTCCTGTTGAGAAAGCTATGGGTTCACATAAGAGTTTTAGTAGCAATGGAAAGCTGTCACCATCTCTTCCAATCTCAAGTGCCAGCAGAGGCAGTTTGTCAAAGCATGGTCCATCTTCACTCCCAGTGAGTGATCGACCAACACGGCCTTCATCACCTCCAGTGGTTGCTGATCGTGGCCCAAGTATGCTTACACGAAGGAAATCCTCAACCCCTGAATCCCGGGATTTGCGAGTTACTGTTCAGTCTTCACCAGAGGGAAAGGCAGGTGATGACTCCCAGTTAGATTTGCGAGGCCAGAAAGTTCGCACCTTGGATATTAGTGCAGTGAACTTGGCACCAAACATGGAGTTTGTGTACCTCAGAGATCACAAGCTTTCAACTCTAAATGGGATTGAGGTCTTGAAGCGTGTGAAGGTTCTGGATCTCAGTTTCAATGAGTTCCATAGTGCAGGTTTGGAGCCTTTGGTAACTTGCAAAGCCTTGCAGCAGCTCTATCTAGCTGGCAACCAAATCACATCATTGAGTGGACTGCCACAGCTTCCAAATTTGGAGTTCTTGTCAGTTGCACAGAACCAGATCCAATCACTTGCCATGGCCTCACAGCCTAGACTTCAGGTTCTTGCGGCTAGCAAGAACAAAATCTCAAGTTTCAAGGGTTTCCCTCACCTGCCTGCCCTTGAACATTTGCGACTGGAAGACAACCCAATACTTAACGCTTTCCATGTTGAAGCACAAGCGATTCTTCTTGTTGGCCCAACCTTGAAAAAATTCAACAACCTAGACATTTCAGCTGAGGAGCTGGAACTGGCACACTTGTACCCAGCTAGCACAGCTTTGTGCATTCGGGGAGGTTGGGAGCTTTGCCACCTGGAAGACGCTCCAGAATCAACTGCACAATTTCTAGTGTCACAGTGGAGTGAAAGCTTGCCGGCAGGGTATGTTCTAAAGAAAGCTCATGTTGATCACCCTTATGAGGAAGATCCATGCAGGTGTGAGTTTCTGTTTGAGAAAGTGGAGGGTACATTTGAAGACTCTGAGCTATCCCTTCAATACAAGTGGTTTATTGGAGACAAAACTCCAGCAAACTTTGTAGCAATTGAGGGTGCAGAAAGCGATATGTACTGGCCCAAGCATGAGGATGTGGGAAAATGCTTGAAAGTGGAGTGCAGTATTGTTCTAGGACAGACAAATTACCCTCCAGTTTTTGCTATTTCCTCGCCAGTTTCTTCTGGGACTGGTTGCCCCAAGGTTCTGCATTTGGAAGTTGAGGGGGAGCCCACAGAGGGCAACATTATCAAAGGCTCAGCTGTTGTTGCATGGTGTGGAGGAACACCTGGCAAATCAGTCTCAAGTTGGCTCAGGCGAGCTAATGATGCAAGTCCAGTTGCAATCATGGGAGCTGAAGACTCTGAGTACCAGCTCACTCTAGATGATGTTGGCTACAGCCTCATTTTCATGTTAACCCCAGTAACAGAAGAGGGTGTGAAAGGAGAGCCACAATATGCAGCTACAGCTCTCATTGATGCTGCACCTCCAAAGGTGAGTGCAGTGCAAATTCTTGGTGATGTAGTTGAAGGCAATGTCATCTGTGGAACAGGAAAGTACACTGGAGGGACAGAGGGTGCAAGTAAGTTCAAGTGGCTTCGGGAGAATCTCAACTCAGGGGAATATGTGCTTGTGTCTGGAGGAACCAGTGAATACTTCCTAACAGATCAAGATGTTGGCTCACACATCATGTTCGTGTACACCCCAGTCAATGAGGAAGGGTTGGAAGGTGACCCGGTAACTGCCATAACTTCAATGGTTTTGCTTGCCCCACCCAAGGTTGAAAAACTGAGAATTGTGGGAGACTTGCAGGAGGGCAGCAAAATTGCAGTTGATGCAATCTTCACAGGGGGAACAGAAGGTGCAAGCCGTGTTCAGTGGTTTAAGAAGCGCACTGCTAATTTGCCAATTGAGGATGGGCAGATTGAGCCTCTCAGCAGCTCCAAGGTTGCAAAAGCATTTCGCATACCTCTTGCAGCAGTAGGCCACTATCTGGTTGCCAAGTACACACCTGTTCGTTCTGATGGAGAGAGTGGCAAGCCAGCTTTTGCCATCTCTGATGGTACAGTTGAGATGCTGCCACCTGGTTTGACCTTCCTGAGCATAGCTGGCAGCTATGTGGAGGGTGAAACCCTAAAGGCACATTATGGGTATGCAGGTGGATATGAAGGAGCTAGTCAGTACAATTGGTATTTACACAGGAATGAGAATGATCCTGGCACTTTGGTCCCAGAAGTAGCAGGACAGCTGCAGTATAAGTTAACAAGGCAAGCTGTCAACAAGATTGTTTCCTTCAAGTGCAAGCCTGTGAGAGAAGATGGGCTTGCAGGGGAGTGGAAGGTTACCTTTGGCATGGAGCGCGTGAGAGCAGGCTCTCCAAAGCTGCTGTCATTGCATATTGTTGGGGAACTCACTGAAGGTGAAGTGCTGCAGGTAGAGAAAGAATATTGGGGGGGGGAGGAAGGGTCCTCAAAGGTGCAATGGTTCCTCACACGTCCAGATGGGACACAGCGTGAGATTAAGGGAGCTGTATGTCAGTCCTACAAAGTACAGAGTGAAGATATAGGTGGGCTGCTGTGTGTCTCATATGAGCCTTATCGCAGTGATGGAGCCACAGGTCCCATCTTAGTCTCTTCCACAGTTGGTCCAGTGGCTCCAGCACTTCCAAGCTGTACGTCATTGGAGATTTGTGGTTCTCCGGTCGAAGGTGGAAGCCTGAGCTTCAGAGCTTCTTACAGAGGTGGGGAGAAAGGGGTCTGCACACATGAGTGGGTTCGCCTCAATCCTGATGGCAGCTCAGATGCATTGAGTACAACTGAAATACTTGATCTAACACCTGAGGATGTGGGATGTCGAATTGAGCTTCTTTTCACACCTGTGCGAAAGGATGGCTGTAGAGGGAACCCTCAATCTGTGGTGTCTACTGTAGTTGCAGATGGAGAGCCAGAGGGAATTGATCTTGTGATTCCCCAGTGCTTTGAGGATGTTGAAGTTGTGCCTCGGAAAGCATACTTTGGTGGCCAGGAAGGAGAAGGGGGATACACATGGTATAGAACAGCAAACAAACCCAGGGATGGTCACCTGCCTGATGATGCACAATTTCTCAGTGAATCTGAGGTGTACATCCCAAAGCAGGATGATGTAGGGTCGTATTTGGTTCTGCAGTGGGTTCCTGTACGTGATGATGGTCGACGGGGCACTCCCATTATTGGCCACAGCAATCTTCCTGTTGCTCCAGCACTTCCATTAGTACGCAACGTGACTGTGAGGGAAGTCTCACCAGGCACATTTGTTGGAGAAGGTGAGTACTCTGGAGGGTCAGAAGGTAAAAGTGCTGCATGCTGGTATCGGCAAACAACTGGAGGAATACGCAGCCTAATTGCAGGTGCAAACACCAAGACATATGTGGTAACTGATGCCGACTATACATGTTCTTTAGTCTTTGGGTATACTCCTGTTCGAGCAGATGGAGTTTCAGGAAAAATGGTGGTGTCAGAGCCCAGTGCTCTGATCTACCCTGAGCTGCCAAGAATACAGAAACTAGTGGTCTCTGGGAAGCCTGTAGAGGGTGAAACATTGACAGCTCTGGAGGTCATCCCCAAAGGAGACTCACAGCAACTATCCTGGGACAGGTACAAACATGATATCAAATATCAATGGCTACGCTCAAGTCACCCAGACTCAACAGAGTCTTTTGAGCCCCTTCTATCTCAGCGGGCATGCACATACAGAGTGAGGTTGGAGGATGTTGGCTATTACTTGCGTTGTGAGTGCATCCTTACAGATGTTTTTGGAAGATCAGGTGAACCTGCTTTTGCTGTCACACCTCTTGTTACTGCAGGTCTGCCAAAGGTAGAAAATCTAGAGATTGAAGGACGAGGTTACCACACCAGCCTTTATGCTGTGCGAGGAATTTACAGTGGTGGCAAAGAAGGGAAAAGTACACTACAGTGGTTTCGAGCTATAGCTGGAAGTCCAGACCTCATCCCAATTCCTGGTGAAGTTGGGCGAATGTATGAAGCAAAGGTGGACGATGTCGGTTATAGACTTGTTGCAGTGTATCATCCAATGAGGGAGGATGGTGTTGAAGGCAGCCCTGTTACTGCATCAACGAATCCTGTCATTGTTGATCCAGAGGTTGCAAAGGAAGTAAAGCTAAAGTTGGAACTTGGAGCTGTGAAGTTTGAGGCACTGCGGGATTGTGACCAGTCCACAATGAAGACTGCACAACAACAGGGGATTGGGAGCTTGGAGAGAAGAATTCTTGATGTAAATAGGAAGAGAGTGAAGGTGATCAAACCTGGCTCCAAAACACATTTTGCATCCACTGAAATTCGCGGCACCTATGCTCCCCCCTTCCATGTGGAGGTGTTCCGAAATGATCAACACCGTCTCAAAATTGTCATTGACTCGGAGAATGAAGTTGACCTTATGGTGCAGTCCCGCCACCTTCGGGACATCATTGTGCTTGTAATTAGTGGCTTTTCCCAGCGCTTTAACAGCACCCCACTCAATTTGCTGCTGAAAACTTGATTCTCCAAAGAGTTTCTCCTGAACCTCCAATGGCTATCCGGTTGGGGTTGATTGCAAAGGACTCTATTTTCTAAAGTTTCAATCTAAATTGATTTGGAGTTGTTTTGCCTTCTGGGATCTGCTGAACTGCCCAAGGATCCACCTTCTGAGGCTAGTTCTCCTTCATTTCCAAGCATCCATTTTCGCAAGGCACTGGCGCACAACTTTGTAAAGGGTCTAGAATTAGTCTCAATTATTTAGTCAACTGCCGATGAAAATGTCGTCCCTCATTTGCATTTGTCCTGAAGGAACCAGCAGACAATAGCCTGGGCATCTAAGACAATGACTTTAGAAGAGGAGTTTTGCACGTAAAAAGTATGACATGCTTTTGAACAACAAAGTTTGTCTTGTGTCTCCATAGATGGAAGTGTACTGATTTAAGTTTTGATGATGATGCAAAGGTGGGAATGCAAGCAACGAGAGCAAAAAAGTTCAATCACTATGATACTACACCCAGATTTGCTTCTGTGCTCTCTTCTTTGCTTTCTAGAAGAGATATCAGACTGAAGTTCATGACATGGTGGTTTTGCAATGAGTTTGTGAGTCTGTATGTGCATTCATTTGGTTCAGAAACAGAGGCAACTTTTGTAGCATGGGGCTAAGACTGCAGCAAGTTAAATCGTTTGAATGCTGGATCAATCCTGGTGTACATCTGGACTTGTCTGGATTCTTAGGAAATGTTGCTCCCTGGTAGGGTTTGTTGTCTTCAGTTCTATCAGTAAAAAGCAAAACCATGTCTCTGTGTGTAGTGTGGACTTTTGTGAGATCAGGTAGAGTTAGTTACAAGTGCAGAAGTTGGGTACTATTCTTGCTATTGTGAGGTCTGAGGTGGACCAATAATTAGCAGAACAGCTGCAAAACTAGTCATAGGAGATGGGTCTGTTGAGATTGTGTGTGTAACGGAGAGAAACTTAGTGGAAGTGATACCTCAACTGCTACTGTGGAAGTGTAGGGAGTCTCATTGGTGATGAAACTTGGTGGAAGAGGTACTTGAGTTGCTACTTACAAAGTGTAAGTCTCATTCAGAAATGAAGCTTTTTGGAAGAGGTACCTCAGATTGCTCTCGAATGCCAAAGTCAAACCTTAATATCCAGCAGGGTCTTCTAGGATTAAGGATATTAAAATTACGAGTTTCGTTCCAAGTTCAACATGTTTTCAGAGTGTAAATCATTATCATATCACAATCTCACCTAGCCCACAAAACAAAGTATGGCCAGTCTGCATACCAATGTGTGGAAGTTGATAGTGTTAAACAATCTCATTGTTATAATTATACAAAATTTTAATTTTACCTTAAGAGGTTCATCAAATTACATGCAAGTTTCATCTGCCACAACTCAAAAAGTAAACGAGAAAAAAACTCACGTCTAGTGCAACATGCTTGAATAAGCTTACAAGAAACTCCCTACCTGCTTGATGAGGTGGTTACTAATAAAATCAACTTTTTCGTCCCCTCACCATGAGAATGATTGGGGAGCGTCAAACAAGCAACTTTTGTTCAACATTACTACTATCGAGTTAAAACCCTTGTTTAAGGGGTTCAACCTATACCCAAGCAAAGACTAGAGCTATTATTAGAATGTAAAATGTTTATAAATCTTCATACGAAGAGGAAGTCTACTATAAGTATAATTACTAGTGTGTAGTTTATGGATAGTCATTATGCAATGGGAAACTGGTCAATATGCACTATATAAAACCTCAAGGTGGTGGCTAGAATACTTTAACATTTAACCTTTGCATGTTACTTGCCACTAGCAAGTCACGCAAGGTCATATTGGATTTGTAAATAGACTAAAAATAAATGTTGTGAAAGCACTTGCAGGTGATAGGGCTTAATCAATTTGAGTTGTATGAAGGGGAAACTTTTATGTATAGTTTCATATAAGAAGAGATCTATTTCTCCCAATTATTCCCAAAAAAAAAATTTTAATTAAATGTTTCATCTTTTCTGCTTGTCAACATCACCATGTCCTTGGTGTTTTTGTTTTGTTTTTTTGTTAGGGTTTTTGCACAATAGCTGAGGGAGTGCCCTGAATAACAGTGATGCCCTCATCCGAGGGCTCTACCCAACACAGCAAAATGCCCTCATCTACAAATTCAATCTGGGAAGGGGTTGAATCTAGTGTTGTGTAGTCACAAGGTTCTTCAATGGATCAATTTGTACAAGGATAAATTTCAGATCATTTCATCTTAGTGGGTCCTGTGTTGTTAAGGTTTCTAACTGCAATACCTGGTATTAGCACACCTGCCATAACCAAAGCAGAACCCTCTTCTTCATCCGGTTAAATCTAGAGTCTACTTTCCCTTCAATTGTCCACACAGCAGAACTTTCTTCGTGCAACTGAGCCAAGAACTCTACATTCCTCCTTCGTTTGCCACACACAAATTTGTATTTAACAAACCAAGATGTGAGTGTAAGAGGTATGCAGAAATATCAATCACTCATGGTGCACTGGTGGCTGTTGGTTCACTCTAGCTTTATTTGTGGCTCCAAACTACACCATTCATTAATATACCCTTTGCATTTCACTTCCACATAACCTCCATTCTCATTGTCATATTGCACAGAATTTCAAAACATCCAATGTATTTCCACACCTGATCAATCATATTATGCAGTCAACCAAGTTACCAAACCCCCTGGAGGTAAGAACAAATGTGCAAAATTCAACAATCCAACATGACTGCAATTTTCCAGAACTTTCACAAAGACTGCTTTGTTGGAAAATTGATTTTGCATTGTTTGAAGAATTGTTTTCAAAATTTCTGGAGCAATTGGCTCCACCTAGCCGAATATTCTACCTTCAAACCTGAATGTCAATGTTGTATCTCTCTGATCAATTTCAATTTCTTTAATCCTATGTACAAAGGACTGATGTATGGTACACGGATCAAAATAAAGCTAAGACTATCGCACAAATATACACACTTTCCAACTTTAACCAGTTATATAGCTGATGCTGAACTCTCAACTCCATGTCGTATCAATAGCTGTACAAGTTTGTCTCTTGATAAAGGCTGCACATGAAAAACAAAGAAAAAACAGAACACATTTTTTATGACATTCATATATGTTTCACACTTGTGCAGAAATATTAATGAACCCAACACCAATATCATACACATGATTAAAAACTTCAAATCTCCAAAGCTGTAGATTTAAATTTAAAAAAAAATTTATGTTGTCTAAGATGCTTGCCTTAGTCTGGAAATCATTTACTCCAGCTTCAAAGAAAAGTTCTCGATCGGATTGCAATGCATTTCCAGTGAGAGCAATGATAGGCGTCTTCACTCCCATCATCCGCAACTTTCTTGTAGCCTGCAATAGTGAGAGAAACTTTGAGAACAATATATCCAGAACTATTCACAGGAGAAACCAACTCATTTCACCTGGACTGTACACAACAAAAAAAATTAAGAGTCTGAGAATGTTCACTCACCTCATGGCCATCCATGACTGGCATCTCCTTATCCATGAGAACAAGATCGTATGAGTTTCCTTGTGCATGCAAATCTACTGCTACTTGTCCATTCTCTGCTTCATCGCACTGTAGGTTGAGATTCTGTAGAACTCTTCGCAATATTATCTGCAAAACCAGCAGCACAACACAACTGTGTGAGTACTAGCAACCCACCCATTGTGAATCCTAAGCAGACAAAAGTCAGTGAAAAACAGCAGAAATTCATAGTCCATAAGTAATATCCCCATTGCCACAATAGGTATAAGAGAGGAGCCCTACCCTGTTAATACGAGTGTCTTCCACAAGTAACACTTTCCTTTGTTTATGTGCCAGTTCCTTTTGCTTTTCTTCAGCTTGCTTGGTGGCAGATTCCTCTTTCACCAACTTCAGTTGTAGTTCCATACTCTTCTGTCGTCTTGAAATAGACTTTTGAGTGATAGAAACGTCATAAATTCTATTAGTTTCAGGAGCATATTGTGGGAGTGCCCCAAAGTTTGATTGCAAAACCTCAGGTTTATTGTTGTCATTGCGTGGAACAAGAGGGAAGGGAATTGAGAAGAAGAACGTGCTCCCTTTGCCTAGTGAAGATTTGACGCCAATATTTCCCCCGACTTTCTCTACATAACGTTTTGCCATGCTTAATCCTAGCCCTGAAACACCACTCTTTTCGACCCACCCTGATGTCACAAATGAGTATGGCTCAAATAGCTTTGCTTGATCTTCAGCAGAGATTCCTGATCAAACACCAACAAGAATCTCATCAGACTCTGAACATACCAAGTGAACTTTCTATTTAGAGTTCAAACCAACAGTACCATGTCCTTTAAATTGTTTCAAAATGGAGATTAGCCACCTCTTTGATATTTGGTGACTGAGCTAATCCAGGTGACTACTACCAGAAATCTTAAGCTACACATAGCATGGTAATAATTCCAGGATATATATTTATTAATGCATATGACAGGAGAAAAAAGCACAAAAATTTGTGCAGTCAAGAATTGATGTAACAAAACACCTCAAAATCAGACAAACAACCTGTTACTTACCAATTCCATTATCTTTAACAGATATGCAAAGCCTTGCGACTTTCTCCACAATATAGTTGGTCTGCGATGATGTCTTTGTGAGTATTGAAGTGCCAGTAACTCCCAGCAAGGTATCCCCAGTTCGAGTGACAGGCTCAATGGATGAAGATGACATCTCGGGTAAAAGTGGAAAACCCACATGCTTGTTTTCCACAACTCTCTCACAGTGAACCTTGAGGTCTAGTCTACCACCAACAGGAGTAAATTTCACTGCATTGCTAAGAAAGTTACCTGCAAGATGTACCATAGACACACATCAGAAAGAAACCAGCAACCGGTTATTTTAGGAAGGACTGTGTTTGGACATCACAGATTCACCAGAAGCAGACCTGATCCAATATGCATAAAGAGGAAAAGGTTTAGGTGAAAGCCTCACCTAAAGTTTGAACAATCCGTTGTTTGTCTGCAACCACAAAATGGGAACTCAGAAGCCTGCTCACAATTTCATCCACATCCATGTTGAAGGCAATCTCCTTTTGTTGAAGTAAGTCTTTTAATCCCCAGGACAAAAATTTAATGACTGCAAGGATGTCAAATGCATCACTGTGAAGCTCCATCTGGCCCACCTCCCATTGCCCTGCAATAGAGGGAAAACCAAGACTTAGATGACACACACACATGTTGGCACAATGGCAAACCATCAAGTGGCCAATTAAGCATCCAAATGAAATTACTCAATGCCCCAACCATAAGGTGGCCACTACCAGAGAAGTACACCATACCCATGGTCTAAAAGTATGTGCAAAGAACTAAAAGAAAACAAGAGATGCAGTGAGATCCTCTTTCAAATCTATAATAAAAAGCCCTTCATAAGAGCACTACACCATACTGAGAGTCTAGAAAGTATTTACAAAGAATACAACCCCTTTCAGATACATACTTAGAACAGTATGCTTGAAAGAAAACAAGAAATGCATTCAAGATGCTCTTTCACATCTGTGATTGTTTGACAAGGAATTTATTCACTGGGATAAAATATTCTAGCATTGGGTTAACCACAATTGTCAATCTCAATTTCAGCCCAATGCAAAACATACATTGAGTCAAGCTCCTGAGACTTCATGCCAGCATGGTGCTAGGTGGCACGAATCAGAAAATGACTGTATGACAAAGAAGGAAGATTAGGTGGAATATTGTTGTAAGTAGTACTAACCCATATCTGTGACATCGTCAAGAACACTGGTCATGGTTTCTGCACAGTCCAGCATCATCTGCACCAAGTCCATCCTGTCTGCAGCATTCCCAAGAGGACCTTCTCCTGCATCTCCAGATGCCTGCATGTGACCTAGTCCCAGCACAATTGCATTGAATGGCACTGCACAATGATATCAAACAAACCAAAAGTCAACGCTATGCAAAATCCCTCTGGCATGATGTCACCACAAATTCCTTGCTAATTGGTCTCATGAGCTTCTCATACTTACATTTTGTACACCTCCATTCGATGCGGCCTGAGGGCACAAGGAATGTGGTATCATGATCATCTGCTCACTGCTGCTTGTGCAAAACCGCATGAGCCCAAACCGCACACAAATATACTATACTGTGCTATGTACAACTTTTGCTGGCTGCATGATGAGTTCACCCATCTCTCCTCGTATCTCTGCTTTTTTTTTTCTTTTTTTTGCTTGCTGAAGATGATGCAACAAACTAGGTAAGAAGGTACTAGCCTCTGATATTGTGGAAGACATAAGCCATGAACTGCTGCTTAGCTTGCTGCGCCAAATGCACTTTCTCATCAGCTTGCTCAATCCTCATCCTAGTATCCTCAATATTCTCCTCACAGTGCGAACAGAGACCTACAGCTTCTCGATCAGAATATCGGCTCCACACATGATACCCATGTTGAGAGGCCGTCCCCCAAGGCCCCGAAATGACAGCAAACATAAGTGCAGTCAAGATTCCCAGAGACACTGCCGGACAAGCCCAGCTGCTGGCCAACAGCATCCGGAAGCACCAAAAGAAAAACCGGGCTGCAGCAGGACACTGTGATCCTTGGAGAGCAGCTGCTGCCACGGAGCTGCCTTTCAGTACTGGCAACTGGCGGAGCTCAAGGCTGCTGCTAGACCTCGACATCAGGAACCGGATATAGACATAAACTGTGAAGACAGCCACCACCGTGGTCAGCAAAGAGTGGGCCGCTTGCAGAAACAGTGCAGACCTAGAGCTTCTGTCAACCTCGACGCCGAAGTCGGTAGTATCACAGGGAGCACCAGCAGTGATGATAGCGTCCTGTTGCACAACCCTAACAAGGGAGTCCGTCGAGGCGCTCTTTGCCGGGCCGCTCTGAACGAAGGAAATACTTCTTTTTGCTGCTGCCGACGACGTCGCGGTGCTCTGTTTCGGGGGCGCTGGCGCTTTGTGGCCTCGAAGCTCCTCCGCCGACGAGCGGCGGCCAACATACTCGTTGATCAAGTATTCTTTCCCTACGGGAAGGCTAACGGTGCGCCTGTTCTGCAACGAGTAGCTATTGGAGATCTTCGGCACCTGGTGCGAGGATATCACAGTGAAGAGCTTCAGCGTTTCCGATGCAGATCCTGCTGCGCTGATAGCCTGCTTCTTGCTCTCCTCGGCGCTTGCAGGGAATCCAGATCCGTTCACTCCAGTCTGGTTCTTCCAAGGTAACCCTAAGTGAAGCTCTTCTCTAAGCTGCGTTACCGTTCTAGAGGATCTTATGTCATGTTCGTATACTGCGCTATTGTGTCTGACGAGATGGAATCCGCCTCCATCCTGATTACGAGGCATGGAGATGGCTCCGTCGCCGCCAGTTTGAAATCCTCCTGCTCCTCCTACTCTCTTTAGCAGCGAAGGATCCGGCTTCATGGCCTCGTCAATTTCATAATACACAGCGTGCTGCTTCTGCTGCTGTTGCGACGGCCGGCGAGAGCGTGACGAGGTTTCTGTTATTCTGCCGCCGTGCCTTTCTCTCATGCCTAAGAACGTCTCCAAGCACAGAAGCTAACTTACAATGTTCTGAAATTCACAGGCCTGATTGGAGCTTCCAGCTTCTTGTTCCTTCAACTCCTTGCTGCTGCTGCTCCAATGAAGCCGGCCTCCGTAAAAGTGTCCAGATATGGAATCAATAGTTACAAAATTGAACAACAAGCCACTGCGACGAGCTTGACTTCTTTCTTTCTTCAATTAGACTCACTCAAGTACTCTTCTTCCCTCGTGCATGAGATTTGCTCCTCACGAATATCACCTCCTCCCCAATGATCAAGAGTAGCCAGGAAAGAATCCGTTCAAACTTGTGAAGGAGACCAGCAGTTGATGAACGGAACGAAAGAAGAAAAAGAAGAAAGAGAAGGAAAAGGAGAAATAAAAGGGGCCAAAACCAAACAGATTGTCAGAAGAATATAGTCTCTGCTGTTGCTGCTGAGACCTAGCAAACTCACGCATCTGCGAATGGACAAAAACCAGAGGGAAAAATAAGGTTTAACAGAATTACAGAAACAAAGACCGGATCTCTGCACTAAAAAGAAGAAGGAACTCTACCGCGAAGGAGAGAGAGAGAGAGGAAACAGAAGAGTGAAATTCTAGGAAAACACAAGAAGAGTGTGGGATTCTACGCTGCAACGCGAAGCTCCTTTCAACGCGAGGGAGCAAAAGCACGCGACAAACGTTCGTCGTCTCCCGGAGCCGAAGGGACATTCCACGCGGAATATGGACACGTGGCGTGCTCACACGACGTTATGGCCCGGTTTTTTTCTTTTTTCTTTTTTTTTCCTTTTCCCCAAATTTGTGAGGTCGCCCTCAGTGGGTCAGTCATAATTTTTTTCAATTTTCTGATGTTGCGTCATTGGCTAAATCCCCAGTGGAATTTAGCATTAAATGGCGACAGGTATTTTTTGGATAGTAAAACACTAGTTAAAAAAAAGGCTAGCAAAGTAAAATTAGAGTCGAAATATGAAGAAAAAAAATTCATTAAAAGAATTTCTATACTTTTGAAAAAGGGAATATTGTGACAAAGTATTCTCTTGTTATTTTTGACATTTAGGCGAAATTTCGTGCCCAAAAAAGAAAATGCTGAAATGGGTTGGCAATCATCCACAAGAGGACTTTAGCCAAATTTGGCTACAGGTCAGAGAAGGACGTAAAAAAGAAGTTTAGAAATCGTAATATATTTTGGCATGTAGCACAGGGCTAGAACTTATTATCTAAATATGGCGAGTTTCACTGTTCGTTTTTTTCTCATAACGTGACGACTCGTATCTGTTGCACTGGGTTTTTTTTTTTTTTCTTTCGCCCGTATAGGAAAATTTGCCAAAAACAAACCGTGCTTGGTCCAAGGGAGAAAGCAACCTCCGGTGAAATCTTATTGGCTAGGTACCTATTAAAGGGAAAAATGGCCTTTTCGAATCGCCACATACGAGTTTAAGTTTATTGGGACCTCAAAAGATCCAAACAAAATCAGAACCTGACAAATCCTGACACAAAATCCGATACCTCGAATCACACCTCGAATAACGCCTCGAATCGAACTTGGACTCACACCTGGAAGTAAAAGTCGGACCCTCATATCAGAGCGCAGGAAATTGGATCCCTAATAAAGCTAATCAGACCTCGTATCGGACTTCGAATCGGACATGGAATCGGAATTAATCAGACCTCGTATCGGACTTCGAATCGGACTTCGAATCGGACTTAATCAGACCTCGTATCGGACCTCGAATCGGACATGGAATCGGAGCTAATCAGACCTCGTATCGGACTTCGAATCGGACATGGAATCGGACATGGAA
>Ga0116227_10009631_pt1 | contig 17404 bp, 16 predicted proteins | sample S1TSphgellanicum_FD_89693 | JGI IMG/M metagenome (GOLD analysis project Ga0116227, IMG submission 89693) | Host-associated microbial communities from peat moss isolated from Minnesota, USA - S1T2_Fb - Sphagnum magellanicum MG | ecosystem: Host-associated > Plants > Peat moss > Unclassified... | reverse complement strand
TGAAGAGGTGTTTTTTTCAACAAGTTTTGGTTGATGTTTTTTGTTTTTTTGGTTGGGTTGTTTGTTTTTTTTAATTTGTTTTGGGGGGTGCTCTTAAAGTTTTTTTTTTTTTTTTTTTTTGGGTGGGGAGGGAGGGGGCTGGGGAGTCATATAGGCCTTTTTCTATTGGCCCATCGTCAAAAAATAATAATCACACCAATAGACACCCCCTAATACTAGGTACCTAGGGATGCCCTTTGCTCTAGGTATATATAGATAGGTAAAGAGGAGTAAATCCTGAATAAAGTAATCTGGTAATAAGAGGGGGAAGTGGTGAAAGGTGAATCCCAATGTGCCCTATGTAAAAAAGTAAATGGACTGTACTTCATCTCAGTGAAAGCAAAAAATTCCTAGGGCTAATAGAAATGCTGGAACGCCATGCATCCATTCACAGGATGCCACTTGGCAATATATTTTTACCTCCGTTTTAATTGCCTCGTTTAAATTCCTCCATTAAAACGCAACGGTAGCAACGCAGAAGCAACTTCCCCTAGGTTAACTACGTCAAAAGCTAACGAGGTGAAAACTACTTACTTGGCTACTACAGAATTCCACACTGTAAACTTTACTTCGTAACGGATTCTACGTAGAATGGTGGATTTCCAGTCCCCCACAAAGCCCACAACAATTTCGCGGAATGGGCATTATCAGGATTGTGTGTGTGTGTGTGTGGGGGGGGGGCTTTTTCCGTATGGAATCCTTCAGTGCGGAATGATCAGGCAATCATTATTTCATGGAACGACCTCATGATGAAATAAGGGGGACTTTTTCCATGTAGAATCCTTCAATGTGGAATGGTCAGCTGGAAATTATTTCACTGCAGAATGGCTTCACCACAACGGGGCAGGGGGCTTTTTCTGCGTGGAATCGAATGGTCATGAAATCATTATTTCAAGGAATGGTCTCATGATGGGGTAGGTAGGAGGGCTTTTTCGCATTGTGGAAATCCCTTCTATGCGGAATAGTGAGGCTACCATTATTTCACGGAATGGCCTCATGACGGGTCACGAGGGCCTTTTTTTTCCGTGCAGAATCCTAGAATGCGGAATTGTCATCTTGGAAGCCCTGCAGTCTTGTCGTTGAGAAGTGCAAGAACCAAGACGGGGGAAAGAGGCGGGGGAAAACGGGGTGGAGAGATTTGGCGAGAGATTTTGTGTGCTCGCTCGCTTGCTCACTCGCTTACTCGATCGATTTGTGGCAGTTGTGTCTTACGCAACCAGACTTGTGCGACGCGTCATCTGTTCTCATATTAAGTGTCCTCGTAAACTGTTGTTGGCACAATCATATTAGCTCAGTATCCAAAGACTTTTGACAATCAACCCGCGCTTTGCAAAGTACGTACACTTTCAACCTTCTTCTTCTTCTTCTTTTCTTTGTGTGTCTCTCTTATGAGTCTGCAATTTGAGAGTCTTTCAAAGCCAGAATTATTATGGAGCTTTCTTGAGCTCTCTTTTTTTGCGTTTTCAAATCTTCTTTTCTTTGCTTCGCTACACTTCTCAAATTTGCATCTATTTTTAAAATCTTCTTTACAAGTCTTTGAATTTCTGGAGTGTGTTGGTAGAAGTGTGAGCAAGTTTTTTTTTTTGTGTCTACTACTGGTGCAGGCAGGCTGGTTCCGCGAATGCAAGAAAGCAAGAATACGATGAAAGAGTTCGATAGAATGACAGAAGACGAGAACAAGGAAGGGACGCAGTGTATATGGGCGACAATAGCTGTGGTTGTACTAGTGGCGACTGTAGCCACCATCCTTGGCTTCACTGTCTTCAAAGCTAAGGATCCGACGTTGCAAGTGAATGCAATCAGCTTGGAAGGATTCCATCTTGCTCCTTCCGCCTTTCCTGCGAGTGGAGGAGGCGGCTCACCGAGTTTTAACCTCTCACTCTCGATGCGCATTGCCATCACAGTACGCAACCCCAATAAAGAGAGCTTCAAGTACGGTAGCAACAGCAGTGCGGCACTGTTCTACGATGGAGACGAAGTCGGTCAGACTCTCATACCGCCAGGCACACTCAATGCGGAATCGACAGTATTTTTCTCTCTTATTCTCGATGTGGAAGCTGCTGCAGATCTCTCCGCGCTACTTGGCGACAATGAAGACCCCCCCAACTACATTAATACTGGACTCTTGCCCATGAAAGCCACCACGCAGCTCTCTGGATCCGCGACAATCTTTCGCGTCTTCAAGCACTACGGAGTTAGTAGCACCGATTGCAACATCACCATCTTTATCGCCAATGCCACGATCGAAAGCTTCTCGTGCTATCAAAATGCAAAAGATTGATTCAGAATCAAGAAGTCCATGATCTCGTGCAACAACTACTGCATCAGATCTCCAATTCTCAAGTCCTTGTTGACCAGTTTGCAAATCAGCTGCATCAGCTCTCAATTCTCAAGTTCTTGTTGATCAGTTTGCAAATCAGCTGCTGTTGCAGAGTGATCTGAAGCCAGACGTGTTAAATTTTTGGGTATCAAGAAAGTATGTTCAGATCTGCTTAAACAGAAATGAGACTTCACAAAAGATTGAACTTGAAAGAATTCAATCAAAGTAAGGTAATGGATTTTCTTTCTTTCTTGGACTCATTCTGGTTTTTTGTTTTCCGGGGTGTAGTGATTTTTAGGTGTTTGTCAATCTTCTCTTTTTTGTTACATTTTCAGTGGGATTTGGCTGTTTGTCAATCTTATGTTTTTTGTTTTTTTGAAGCAAACGGAAACAATCTTTTTTTTCTTGCTTGCATTTTTATTTTATTTTGCAAGGGGGAGACTAGGCTACTAGGGTAGAACTGTGCCCATCACCCATCATTACCCTATCACCGAACACTTCTTTAGATCTTTGTCTGTGCTTCATTTTGAGGGATTTAAAATGTTTATGGGAAGCTCTACCTCAAAGCTCTACAAATCATCTTTGAAATGCAAAGAATGAAGGAATAGCAAGAAGAAAAGTAAGATTTTCAACTCACAAAATGCGCTTTCATTTTGGACCCCTCCTACTTTCAAAGCCTCTAACTTTGTAACTTTCTCATTTCTTGTTCATTTTCAACAATTTGAAGTGCTATAGGAGTGCCACCACCTTCAGTTCTACAAATCATCTTTTAACTCTAATAGCAACAGTTCAAACATACAAAGAATTCTTTCCACCTTCAGTTCTACAAATCATCCTTTTAACTCTAATATCAACAGTTCCACATACAAAGAATTCTTTGGGTGTTAGGCAATCAGCTTTGTAGTGTTCAGTGGTTTGTTGTTTTTTGAGTTCTTGACTCCCTCTACTCTTGGGGGGCATTAACTTTCTGCATTCTAGGTTCTTAAGAATCTAGTACCTTACGAATCTCTCTGGCTGGCTAGAACCAGCCCTGGAGTCCAAAAACCAGCCCCAAAACTTGATGGGTACAGGTTCTGGCTCTTCATTACAAATTGAATTTTTAGTTTTTAATGTTGTCTAGCAGTGTTCCTATGCATGCTTGTCAACAATGCCCAATAGGAAACTAACCTTCACAACAAAAAAAATTCTAATCCTTCATCAAAATGTAATTGCATGTAATATCAAAATTAATAGCACCTCAGATTTTGCTCAATTTGATGTCTTGTAGAAATCAAATAGAAGAGATTTGAGCATCATAAACAAATTAAGTGTTTAAACCCGTGAATATATTATTGATTCACAATTGTGTCTTTGTATAAATGTACATTTATTTGTCTTGTGATAATTCTTCTTTAAGAAAATATTTGAATTTTTTTTAATGATTTATAGTTAATTTATTATTATTATTTTGTAGAACAGTAAAAACAACACATAGCCCAAGTACATATTCAATGGAAGAAATTCTTATAACATTAAAAATCATAATCATCAACATTAATTATAGCATAATGTATAAATATAAAATTGATTTAAACTTTACAAATGTCATTTGATCTAAAAAATATGAGTTCAAAACATATTGAAAGCTTTGATGAAAAAGATTGCATTGCAAAATTTCATGGACAAGTTCTCATTCAAATTTGTGTATTAAAGATTTTATATAATTACAATGTTGTGGCAAAATTGTTGCATACTACAAATGCATTGCAATTGAATCATTCATATGTGCATCAATTTGACAACATGATGGTTGATTATGGTGTAAATCATTGGTATTGACAAATTTCATCACAAAATCTTTTCCAAATCTTCACCATGATATTTAAATAAGTATTGAAAACTATTGCCTTTTGACAAATTTTGATTATGTTGTAATATGCATTCACCCATTGAAAAATGGTTGTGCAATGTTCCACAAATAAAAGGCTTTTTCTTGAAACCAATGTGTTGAACTACTTTTACAACTACGTTCCTCAAGGAAATTATTTTCACTGAAAACAAATGTTGACTTGTCTCGTAACCAAAAAAAAATCTTGATGGGAAAATTGTGTTGAACTACACCCCCATCATGTATTCCTCAAGGAATGGTTTTTTCACAATGGAATTTATGGCAAACTATTCTTTTATTCAAAACATTTTTTGCAAAATGGAAACATTTCACTAGCATAAAAATCATTGCCATGGCTAGACCCATGATAAAAACACTACTATAATACCTTTTTAAGGTTTGGCAAATTAGTTTTGGAAATGCCAAATCTACTTAAACTTATCTATTTGACATGTCAAAATTTAAGAAAATTACAACAAAGGGAAAAATATAAAATTTGGTGCAAACCCAAGGAGATTCTTCAAGTCAATCCCCCCACTGCATAGTAGGTATCTAATAATTGACAACATTTTTTTATGTTATAATTTGGTGGAACAATATGTCTTTTCATTTTTAAAAAAAGTAGTAAAGATGTTGTAAACATTTTATTTATGTAAAACAAAAAAATGTTGTATTGCAATCTCAATTTAGTTTGGATTTAAGATTTATTAAGCGTTCACCATGGCCTAATTTTTATTAATTTTAATTTTTAACTTTGTGATATTGCTTGAGTTGCAATATCCATAAGAAAAATTAGCCAAATTTGACAATATTCAAAATATGAAAATAGAAAAATCTTATGCAACCTTGTGAATTGTAGAAAATTGTGGGGAATTACATTTTAATTTCATTTTCTAGCCTTTTTTACTTGAAAAGTAAGGAATTTATAGCAAACTATTCTTTATTCAAAACATTTTTTTGCAGAATGGACCTTTTTCACGTTTGGCAATAATTCAATTGTTTTTGGAAATGCCAAAATTTATGAAACTTATCTATTTGAAATGTCAAATTTTTTTAAAATTACAACAAAGGGAAAAATATTTACTGGAAACCCAATGAGCTTTTTCAAGTCAATCCCCCCATTGCATAATAGGTATATAATAATTGATAATATTGTTTTATCTTATAATTTGGTGGAACAATATGCCTCCTCATTTTTTTCAAAACACAATAAAAATGTTGTAAAAAATCTCATTATATAAAAGGTTCAAAGTGAAGAAAACCTACCAAAGAAGCTGTCTATACTTATTGTAAAAACATTATAACCTTGGTTTTGTATTATTATTGACAATCAATGGTCACAAGGTCTAAATATTAATATATTTAAATTCCACTTAAATGAATGATTAAAAAGATAATTTAGTTACCACAAATTAGTAATCCATGATCATATAGATTGCCCATGAAATCATTTTCACTTTCATTAATTTAAAAATATGAGATTTAATTTTCACCTATTAAATCATTAGTATTTCTAACACCCATGATGTCCTATTTGATGCTTTTCATTACCTTTAAAACAAATTTTTGGGTGTTCCCCAATGTCCTTCCTATGTTTCCCAATGAACCATACTTCATAAAACACATAAAATATAAAATATTTTCAACCCTAGTCCCCACAACCTCCTTTATGTATTTCTTGGTATCTTCCAAACTTATATCTAATGCCTTCAACCCTCAATGTTTTGAAACTTTTTATTGATCAAAAAAGGAAAATTTTCATGTTTAATTAGGGTTGTTTAGATTTGAAAATGTTTAATAAATTAATATCCCATCTTGGGACCTTTTTGGAACTTGGCCTAACAAAAAGCATAGTCATTAAAATGTTCAATTTTTTTTTGAAATGACATGTCAAATTTTCATTAATTCTAAAAGAGGTCAAAGTTGAAATGGCCAATATATTCAATTGATGTGAGAAAAGAAAATAATTAAAAAAATGTTTGCCCATTCCAAGGATAGGGTGGTAAAAAACAACAAAATAAAATGTTTAGCCCTCAAGTCATATGTGGAGGTCATATTAAAAGATTGTCAAATGCCAATTTCCACTAAATATTAATAAATTTGATGTTCAAAATGAGTTGATCAAATTTGACTAATTTCATAAATATAACATTGATAAAATAATTTAAACTTGTCAACTTTGATAAAATGTTTTGATGAATATATCATTTTCAATGTTGATTTGAATGTGTTTTTAATTTTGATTAAAAGGTGCCCATTCAAATATTACAAAATACTTTGAAATTTAAATTTTTAATTTTTTCATATGGGAACTAATTAATAAAATTTTTATTCCTATAATAATTAATTTTGATTAAAATATTATTGATAAATAAAATTTTAAACTATAATTATAATGGAATTTCATATTGATTTATTTGTAAATTTGATTTTCAATACAAAACAAAAGCTACCATTGTGTTAAATTCAATGTTATCACTTGTTGGAATTATGTACGTTATGAAAATTAATTAATAAATTTTTTATGGATGTATAATGTTATTTAGTGATTTGAAATACACCAAGACATGTTCCTTTCATATGAAATAAAACATTAAAAATTTGGAACATTAAAAATAATTTGCAATCATGATGTATAGGTCAAATTTAAATATTCATCTTTCAAAACATAAATATTGTATTATTTAATAGGCCATTAAGTTTTTAAATGTAATTGTTGAATGAAAAGATGAAACAAAATGCACTTCAATGTGAATCATGCACTTTTAAATAACTATGTGCACAAAGGAATTTCAAAGTTTTCAAAAATGTTGATGTGATACAAAATGATAGTAGGTTGAAAAACATGTGATTTATGATTAACATGTAATTGATTCAATCAAAATATTAAATCTTTGAGTAATGTAAAATTTGAAATCAAAAGTTAAACTTTCAACATGTTTTTAATTACATTAAAAATGAGAAAATTTTATAATTCAAAAATTTTAAATCAATGTTTATGGTTTTTAAAGTCTTGCCCGTTTCAATTTGCATCCAATTTCCAAGTATTGATGAATTGCCCACAAACAAACTACATCATTTTGTAAAAAACAAAATTGGTCATTTTTTGTGTTTTATTTTCTTATTGTAAATTTCCTATGCCAACAAGTCATTCATCCTCACATGCATTTAATGCAATTAATAACACACCTCTAAAGTAAATTGTAACCCCCACATGATTATATTCATGGGACATAAAAAATACACATGATTAAATAAATTCATAATATTTTGAAGACTATTTAAATACTTTTGTTTAATGTAGCACAAAGGCGGATGCAACACATGTTTGTAGAATAATTAATGAAATTGGAAATTTTCATGTGAATAATAAAATATTCCTGAATATTAAAAAAAACTATGTATTTTCCTTCACAAAATTTTGTTCTTTGAAAAAATATATTTGAAAATTATTTAGAAAAAAAATAATGTAATTAGTGTCAAAGCTTCCAAGGTATAATTACAATAATAAATAAATTTTAAGTGTAAAAATGACATCCATGCATAATAAATTATGCAATAAACAAGATGATTTTTTTTTCATTCCTAATAGGTCATATTTGGAAAAGGGACATGGATCATCAAATGAATTTTAAAAAACATACAAACCATTTATGTCATTAAATTGTGCTTGTTTTATAGAAACATTTTAATCTTTTATCCTATTTTGTGATGTCCATAATAATTCAAAAAGTTTCTATTAATTTCAAGGATATTTTAAATTCATATAATAAAATCTCACTAATTTTTATATCGTAAGCTGATTTAGGATTTATCATCAAGCAATGACACTTGTAATGAAGGTAATGTTGGTTATCTACCCATATAATTAATGATATTCCAAATTCAATTTTTAATCATGATTTCTCAAAAAACTAATGAAGGGATCATAAACTTAATTGATCATGAATATATAGATAAATCATTTTATTCAATAGAAGATTTATGCAAAAATCTTTCTATGTATTTATGGCAGGAAAATTTGGATTATCAAACATGTTATTATCCTAATTGATTGTTAGTAACCATTAATTTTGTCACAAGACATCAAAAATTTATTTTAGTTTATTTATTCATATTATGTATGTAGTTGGGTACCAATGATAAAATGACATTTTGCATGTATAATTTGTCTTATAGACACTCATAAATCCTTATTCAATTTTGCTAAAGATTGATTTTAAGAAATGAAAAATTTCAAATGTGAATTTCAAATATAATATTATTCACAAATATACCTTTTCAACCATTATTTGATTAATTTCTTTTGTATCATTGCATTTTCAAATGTTTTTTTTTTTTCATTTTGGCCATGTAATTTGACAAATATGTATGTTTTAAATGTTTAGGGTTTTTTTTCTTTTTTGAAAGATGAATACTCATGTCATTTAAAACATGCTTGTAGAGGTATAAATGAGTTGATATCATAGAACATGTGCTATATAGTAATGATGTGATACATAAAACTAAATCCAATTATCAAAACACATATAAAAATAAAATTTAACAAAAATCAAAATAAAATTTTAACTAAAATAAAAAAATAAAGAAAACATTTAGAAAATAATACCTTTTTTTTGGGTCCATTAATTATTTCAATTGTTTCTTTTCACATAATGCACACTTAATGAGTTGAACATTATTTGGTGTGTAACACTTTAAATGAATGGAAATCATAATGAAGGAGAAAAAAAATGTGCATGCCCAAACATAGAAAAAGTCATTACATGTTCATATGTTGATGGCCTGAAATGTTGAAATAACCTTGATAAAAATGAAATTTGGCCAAAAGATAATGATGTTACGATGCAATCTGTAACATGCAATAAATCTTCCTTATTTGCACCAAAATTGAATGATTTCTTCACTGAAAATTAAATTAAATCGTAGCTGAAAATTTCGGAGGAATTGGAATGTGCTTTTGGTGTTGTTGGAAAGATCTTGACTAGCAGGAAAGTTCAATGGAATTTATTTTGTAAGATTTGGATTCAGAATGTGGGAGATACTGATTTTAAAGTGATTTCTGCCATTGAAAATTCAAATAAATTCCCAAAAACCAGGTTTTGGAAGGGAAAATCAGTTTAGGACATGGTAACACTTGGGCCAAGGGCAGATAGATGCCACACTAGTTTAGTCTATGAATCATCATGGGCCCTTCATTGAAATGATAAATTCTTGAAATTCTAAGAGTTCCATACTTATTAACATTGAGACACTATGTCAACAACTCAAGGGTTAGGGTCTTCTTGGACACTAAACCCTTAAGAATCATATATATTAATTCATTTGGTCTGTTTGTGACTCCAGATGGACAGTTGTTTGAAAAGAAAAGTTTTTTTAGAAAACCAAAAACATCAACCAAACATCGTTGAAATAACACACCTGTGCATTATGCACAGGGTTCACACTAGTTTGAATTAATATCCAAAGAGTGAGGAGGTTCCAAAAAGAAGGGGCCTAAGATGACTCAAGAGTTGAGTTTCACCTTACAATTTGGGCATTGTTACCACCAATGGGCTCTACCCAAGGCCAACATTATCATGAACCTAAACATATATGTATGATAAGGAGGTGTTGCAAGGGACGACGGTTCCTACACCCATTCCTTAAGAGTGGGAGGGTTGGTTCCCATGAGTGTTAAACGGATATTTGGTTTGGGGAATAACTGGTTGGGTAGGTTATCACAAAAAGCTTTTAGACTCGTCAGCTGTTGATATCAATGTCAAAGTAATACCCTTAGTTATCAACTTACCCTGTTAGTTTTTTTTGTGTGATAATAGCCAGTTTTGCATAAGGGTTGGCTCTCAAATACCTGGATGAGAACCGTCGGTTATACTGTTGGTTGTACACCAGTTATATGATTCAAATTTTTTTGAAACTGTTTCTAATTTATTTATTTCTGTTTTTCTATTTTCTATCATATAAATGTTTAGGATTTTAAGATTGATAACCTACCTGAATGATAACTAAGTAATCTGGGTCGATTATTTATTAAAAATTGATAATTCAATACTAAGCAAGTAGGTAATTTATCAGGTCAAATTAATCAATACCCAACTGGTAGGTTATTGATACCCTGTCCTGGACCTGGCCAGTTTACCCCAGTCGAAAAGCAATACCAGCCAACACTGGTTCCCAGTTCCTGTACCCATTCTGGAAGAGTAGGAGCGATTAAAAGTAGGCATAAGATCCCTCACAATCATAAGAGTAGGTTTAAGATCTCTCTCCTTTCTTCTTGGAGGGATATTTGCTGATATAAAGACGCCCTCAAAGTACAGGAAATTTCCCTGAATACTTTCCAAATAGGGGTGCCGTCATTAGGACCTATAGTGGAGACTAGTGGAAATGGCCTCGTCTTTTCGCTGGGTCGTAAGTAAGGCCCTCGGAAGGGCACGTTCCCGAAATATATGTGGAACCCGTTCCCAAGTTTTCTAGGGCCCTTTCGAGAAAATTTCTTAGTGCCGTTCCAGGAATTTGTGTAAAGTTTTAGGAACGCTCGGGGTCCCGGGTGGGGGGCGGGGACCAAGGGACGCGTCCAAGGCCCTTTGCTGACAACCCTACATACAACGGAGGTCCGGCGATGGCAGCAGCTCCTGCGCTAAGCATGCGCTTGTGAACCGCAAAACCAAAGCCACAAAGAAATCGAGGAAAGCTCGAGCTCCATAGCCATGGCCGCAATTGCAGCATCTTCTTCTTCGTCTTCGCTCGTCCCTCCCGTCGCAGTAACGGGCACAAGAGGAATGTCTTCATCACATCCTCTTTACCTGTCCCTCAGCCGTCTTCATTCGCTTTCGTTCGCCTTTGCTCCTGCTCTTTCTTCTTCCAGACTCCTCTCCATTAGAAGGTCCCCAGTCGATAGGATTTCTGTGCGAGCCGCCACCGAGAAAAAGAAGCGGCAGAATAAGACGCAACTTTCTGGAGTTCAAGAGGAGGAAGCATTGGCACCTGTAGAAGCAGTGCAGGAGGTGCAAGAGGAGGTAGTTGTGGCGGAGGAGGAAGCGGGCAACATTATCGATGAGAGTAGTAGTAGAGCAGCGAAGAATGGGGAGGAGTCGTCGTCGTCTACGTCGATGTCGCAAGAAGAGATAGGACAAGCCTTGAGTAAGCTGCGGCAAGAAAAAACCGTTCAAGAGCGTTCCAATTCTCAGGACTTCTGGGGTGGAGTGCTGGAGGAAACGAAGCTTGTGGAGTGGCCCTCGTTTCAGAAAGTGTTAGGGACAACAGGCGTCGTGGTGGCGATTATCTTCGGCTCCTCTCTCGTGTTGCTCACCGTGAATGCCGTTCTTGCGGAGCTTTCCGACAACGTTTTCAGCGGCACTGAGTTTGGTAGTGCTTGGACCAAGGGTTTCTGAAAGAAAGAAAGCGATGATGATGCTTGGAACCCTAGCCGAGGGCGCTTGCGCGGTTTGTCGAGACTGCAAAGAGAGTTTTGGCATCGACCTCTTTCGCACTACATGACCAGACGGAAATCAGGCAGGTCATGGTCCATACCACAAGCTCTTAGGGTTTTAGTGTGCATAGAGCTCGCATGAATGGCTCCGGGGAAGATTCTTCTAAATCCTCATGCCAGGGCAACTTGGGACATCCATATCAGTTGGGGAAGAAGAAGATTGTGAGTGTGGCTAGAAACATATCTGTTGATAGTGATACAAATAAAAGAAATGCTGGTTTTGTTCCTGAATTGTGTTATGTGCCAGTTCTGCTTCTGGTTTTTTGGCCAGAGGAATGGAGGAGATCACAACACTGTTTTGCAGAACTGCTGCTGTGGATCCCCTTTTCTTGCACCTTTGAAAAAGCCAATTGAGAATTCCAAACTTTTGCAGGAAAAAAGCATATTAGGTGTCTAGTGTTGTTGTTGCCTCCTCACAGTGCTCTGATTTTCTCCCTGACTTGTTGACTTGCCAAGAGTGCTGCAATTGATCCTCAAGGAGTTTAGATCCAAGTAGACACTTGATCCAAAGTGTGCAGATAGTGATGATGGGTTCAAACTTCAAACCCTAGAGTGCAATTGATCCTCAAGGAGTTTAGATCCAAGTAGAGACTTGATCCAAAGTGTGAAGATACTGATAATGAGTTCAAATTTCAAACCCCTCCCATCTGCAATGTTCATGTTGATTCTGGGGTTTAAGGGAGGGAAGAGGTTCAGCAAGATGAAGATGGGAGATTCTTCACGCAGCACAGCTTCAAGATTAGGAATTCAGCTGAAGCGGGGTTTGTAGCTCTCAGATGGTTAGAGAGGCTTATAGGAGTCTGGGTTTTTATGCTGAAGTTGTGGCAGTAATTGGCGGAATTGCCTCATATTGTGACTCCCTCTGCAATTCCTGAAAATACATTTGATGAGTTACCTATACAATAAGATTTTCTGTACAGCTGGGGCTTGCATCTTTTGTTCTTGATTGCAATTTGCAAGAAAAGGCATCAGCAGGCAAGAGAAGATGCATGCACCAACCAGGGTCATCGGAAGGAATGGACTGGGTTTCTGTTTTCCACATTGATGCTTTCTAGTTCTAACACAGTCAGGATGCAGGTCAATCTCCTCACCTAACTGGCTATCCTGTTATGCATGATGGTAGCTGTACAAGTAATGGCTGGAGAAGGGCACACTTGGGAGTGTGTGCACATATATGCAGTGGACATTTCTGTCGTGAGGAACGTCCCATATGGAAAGCATTGCCCAATTTACATGGCTCATCCAGTAGTGTGGCTTTGCAGATATCTACATGTAGATCATAGTGTTGTCCTTTCTTTAAGATTAATGTCCAATCCTTCATGATTGTCCCCAAATGGGTTCCTACTGAACACTCCCTTGAATAGTACCCTGAAAGAAAAACAGTGGTCTGTAGGGTTAAAATTTGATCTTGTGAGGATATCAAAGGTAACCATTTAGGAGTCATTTACATCACTTTCTTTTGATTCATTTATGTGGTTTGTGATTGACAGAAGGCTTCCTCTGAGACCCATCTATGGTGCAAGCTGCTTGCAGCAGGTGAGAAATCTTCTTCATTCTGCATAGTGCACATATGTTTTCATTCTTTACAGGAATTCCAACATTGATTTTGTTGAGGGTGTAACATGACTGGAGCTTCAATGTAGGAAATGAGTCTTCATGGGAAATAGGCAATAAATGCCCTGGAATGCTCTCCATTTTCTCTAATGCAGGGGTTTCAGAGGAGAGGGGGTCCCAAGTCATGGCACAATGGAAGCTGTGAGTGGACCAGGTGCTGACAGAGACAGTCTGCAACTAGTTGTGAGAGATTGGAGAATGGAATTGGCATTGTCACTGCTAGTTGGTATTTGCATCAACCTGAAAGAAAAGAGTTGTCTACCTCTTTTATGTAAAGAACCTGGATTCTAGCTCGGGACAAATGTGATTATTAGTAGCCACTAGACTAGGAGTCATGGACTATTGTGTTCAGAAACCTACAAGAACATAGGTTTGCAAATTTTAAAATTGTGAGGGATTGAAATTAATGTCAGGAAAAAGGTTATGTCACATTGATATTTTGAACTCGCTTACAGAACATGCTAGTATATCACTGGTTCAGCAAAGTTCATTTCTATTGTTATAGTTTATCATATGCTTGTGCATATAGGAATTCTCAAAGCCCAAAATGGTCAATCCATTGCCACTAAATACTTGGTTTACTAGTACAATAATGCGTTTATATGCACATTTTTGGTGCTCTATTATGGAAAGCAAAATTCTTTTGTATTTTCGAAATGGGAGGCCTTCCTATATATAACATGGAACATGGTCTCCAAAAGTGGGTGGCTATTGTGACTTCATGAGTAGGAGTTGGAGTGTACACAAGTTGGTAACCATATGTATAGAGACATTCTAACCTCATGTATTTGCTTGTGAACATTTACATTTACATCTTGGTGATCTATGCTTTTTCCTTATCCTTTCTAGCTTTCTAGTAATGATCTGTGAAACATGAAGGTTTTCTTGTCATCCTTAAGGTGCATCTGAGGGTATATTGCCTCTTGAATGCATCTCATTTCAAGGTTTTGCTAGTACATTTCAGCATCTGTTAGCAATGCTTCTTGACCTTGTTATGATGAAGAGTCTCTGAATCTATTCAGTAACATGAGCTGAAGAAGATTTTTGGGAAGGCTTTGATCTACTCTGTGTGGTATGCTGACAAAGCTCCTGTACAAGCTCCTTCCAGGCATTGTTGAAAGCCTTAACATGGAGAAGTCCTTGTTTTTCAAGATTTTGCCTGAACAATGAGGAGAGTGTGGACTGGAACAGATGCGTTAAGGCTGTACCGGTTGTATCTTTAGTTGAGGCAATTCTTGGTCTTCATGGTTCTTCAAAAACACAATGGGAAAGAGGAAGCAATTGGAAAGTTGAAGGATTTGTTGAGTGAGGGGGTTTTGCTTGCCAGTCTTGATTATCCAGCAGCAGCCACAAACCAACATTCATTTTTATCTTTCTTGATGAGCCTGAATGAACTCCAACCAATTTCAGCTGTGAGTCTGATGCTGAAGCCATGTAGTATTCGACACTTGCTCTTCAGTTGACAACAGCTTGTTGAGAAGAACAAGGGAAAGAGTATCTGATCCCCAGAGTTCTTTTCAGAGCAAGCAGGACGAGAACTCCTATTTCCAGATATCACTTGTCATGGACTACTATCCCAGATTATTTTGCATCTGTTCTGTCCTTGGCAACTCATTCTGCCCCATTGTTTTGCAGATCCTCAGTTGTTCCCATCACAACCTTTGGGGGTCTCATCCCTCCTCCCCATCCCTCCCCCCCATCCTTGGAATGAAGTTTGGTTTAAAACAGAAGAAGAAACAGAAACAGAGACAAAAAGTTGGCAACTTCTTTTCCTTCTTCTGGCAAATGTTTTTCCTTTTTGAGATGACTTATGGAAGGGCTACTTTTATGAGGCAATTAAAGGCTACAGGCTAAATAGGAGGAGCAGGAAAGCTCCATCTCTCTCACACAGTTTGGGGACTAGTTGGTAGGTATGGGGATGATGGTAGAGTTGAGCAGGAGTTTATTGACACCCATCTGATCTGCTGCATGGGACCATGTGAGTCTCAGGATAGAGATCGTTGTGAATGATCTGAGTGGGGTCTGGGTTGTTGGGTAATGACGATAACTCTGGATAAAAAAAGAGCTGGAGCTTGTGATCCCATCAGGATTGGCTGTGGGGCTGGAGAGAGAGTGTGTCAGAGGTACCTGAAAACAGACCCTTTAAAGACCTCTACTCATTTTAGGGTTTAGAGGTTAAGGATTAGGGCTTATGGTAAGCTAAGTACTCAAAAGACACCCTTAAAGCATCTCCCTTCAGATGATGTCTAGGGACTAGGGTTTAGGGTTTCTGTAAGTTAGGCGTTCAAAAAGAGAACCCTGAACCCTGCTAGTGGTTTAGGGTTTATGGATTAGGGTTGAAGGTCTTTTGTAAGTTAAGTTCAAAGAAGATGTGAAATTGGGACTATAAAAGAAACTTTGCTACCTGTGTGAAGTGCTACTAAATGCATCAGCCTCAGCTTAAGTTCTGGCGGGCCCATAATCTGGTTTGACTGGGCTGTGGACTGCAGGTGTGGCGGCCCCTGTGAGGTGGAAGGGTTTCATAAGCAAAAGCCCAGAGACAGAGCTTTGCACTAAAAGGTGACTTGTTCTGGCCAATGTTGAGGTTAGAAAGACTTGGCAGGAGCTTGTATCATCCACTTGCTTCTGGTTGCAGAACCAAAATTCTTGATCAGTGTCATAATTCATAACTGTCATGACAGATAATTCGGCTGTTTGCTTGCCTGGACTTTGGTCTTTCCCCTTGTTTTTTTTTTCTCTCCCTTTCTGGGTGCTTTCTTTTTATGAAGTTTGGCAGGGTTTCATCGATAATTTGTCCAGGTTTAGGGTTTATCGAGGAACCATGTTATAATGGCATTCACTATAACAGGTGGGGTTTCTACAAAAATGTAACTCTTGGGAGATGGGCATCCTTACTCTAGCTGCAGCTTTTTTTTCTTCTTTCTTTTGGCCAATCTTTTCCACTTTGTGACAAAAGGAAACCCAGTGCACTCATGCAAATGATTTTTGACAAAAAATTGGCCCTAAGTCTCCAGATTTTGAGGTTTTTCTTTTTTTTCCTTCTGCAATCGCCATTCCTTTGTGTATACAAACAAAGATTATAGTATTAGTGTAGGAAAAATATACACAAATATAGAGGGCCTGTGGAATAGGCTTGTTCCTAGGAGTGAAAAAAAAAGAAGCCTATGTGGCCAATGAGATTGTTGGAATGGAAACCTTGGATTTGTTTTTGAGGACTTCTCTTCAATAAATTGACACTTTTGACACTTCAAATGTTGTAAGAGCCTCCTCATAAGATGTCCTTAGGTGTGAATTGTTGCCTTTAATTCTTCATGCACTAGTGTATTCAAATGTTGCATATCTTCTGGGGTGTAGCTTATGCAAAAGCCATGCAAATTGTGAGGAGCTTTTTTACACGCGCTTTTTCTGATTTTATGGACGGGTGCACAGAATAACCTAACATTTCTGAAATTATGTTTTCAATTTTGCAATCTCCTCCTTATTCTAACAGGCATGGTTCTCGCACATTACTTGTGTTATTTACTTTCTTTATTTCTTGAAGGAAGTCCTTTTGAATTGTCCTTAGGAATGAAGAAGGATTTTGCTTGGACTGTCAGCCTTAGGGTTTGAAGGACTCCTATTTTTTTGGCCAGAATTAGAACTACTAGAACTCCTTGTAAGGTTCCAAGCACTGGAGTTTTGTAGAGATCCTTCAGCATCAATTTCTAACATTGCTCTTTGTCATGATACTACCTGTCCCATAATTAACCATGGTGGTAAGTTATATACGAACCATCCACATGCATCTACCTACCCCCCCCACCCCCTTTTTTTAAATGTTTTGTTTTGTTTGTTTTTTTAATTAAAATTTTAAAATTATATATATTTTTTTTTTTTGGTTTTTTTTTATTTTTTTTTTTTTTTGTTTGTTTAAAATTCACATGTCTTTAGTTTTGTAAAAGAATTTTGTCAGATATTTTCACTTCTTTATATTTCAATTTTGATATTATTTCATTTGTTTTGTTTTATAAATAAAGATATTCAAAATTATTTTAGTTTGATCTTCCATTTTTTCATGTGTCATTTGGTTATATTT
>Ga0116227_10009630_pt1 | contig 17405 bp, 15 predicted proteins | sample S1TSphgellanicum_FD_89693 | JGI IMG/M metagenome (GOLD analysis project Ga0116227, IMG submission 89693) | Host-associated microbial communities from peat moss isolated from Minnesota, USA - S1T2_Fb - Sphagnum magellanicum MG | ecosystem: Host-associated > Plants > Peat moss > Unclassified... | reverse complement strand
TAAAGGAGAGAAAAGTATTTTGTGTTGGGGGAAGGGGAAAGAAGGAGAATGAATGTGTGAGGAAAAGATTAGTTCTTATGTGTGGAAAGGTGTTATTCATGGAAAAGATGTGTGCAAAAAATAAGCATTGAAGGATTTCCATGACAAAGCGTCTAGAGTTTTATTTCAAATAGTTGTTTCTCCCAAATCCACCGTTGGATTTGTGTCAAACTTGAAGCAATTTTTTTTTAGGATGTGTAAAAGGTTCTTTCCAAATTTCAACATCATCGGGTTTGTTATAAGGGAGCTACGCTTGCCGAAAGTAGAGGGTGTTTATAATGGAGTTCATGGAAGGATTTCCATGACAAAGCCTTTGGAATTTTATTTCAAATAATTATTCCTCTCAAATCCACCGTTAAATTTGTGTCAAACTTAAAACAGTTCTTTTTAGGAGGTGTAAAAGGTTCTTTTCAACTTTCAACATCATCGGGTTTGTTGTAAGGGAGTTACACTTGTTGAAAGTAAAGGAGGTTGAAATTGTCTATTTTTTCCTCAATTTAAACAAAGTGATTTTTAGTCCTAATGCTTAACTCTTGATCAAAAAAATAAAAACTTAGAAGATTTTGTAACATGGCTCCTTTTTAGATTAACTTTTCAAGAATCCAATGCATGTTAGATTAAAAGGTTGTATGTAGATGTTATGACGAATGGAACAAAAGGCGTTCAATCATCAAGTGTGACATTGAATGAACATCAACATAATGCCCCTTCACATTCCATCGTGGTGAGTTACGATTCTCCCACAATGTCTTTGTATTTTGTAAGTGGACACAACGCATTAAATTCTTAATAAATTTCATTGCATTACATTGAACCACCTTACTTGTTAGACTACAACTACATAGTAGTTTCACTTCCAAGCAGGTTTTGTGAGTGCATATCTTCATGTTGAAGGTTTGCAAGAATTATCTATACCTTGCATCTATTCTATCATGGATGATGTGACATTTGCAGGAGGAAGTTCAAATAAGATTTCACCATCAAACTCTTGAAGCAAAACTTGCACTGGAACAACTTTGAAAATATCAAAATCTATATTACAAATCTCACTTCTACATTGTGATGCTTGTGACGTCTTTCACAAGCAATGAATGACACTATAAAACTTAAACAACCCATCTAATGAAAAGGATGGAATATGAGCAAGCAAAGATTGAGATGATGATGAACATCAACTAGCAATGGACTTTGAAAGCACGCATATGCACTTACGGAAGACAATCCAAAACTTGAGAAGGGTGCATGCCATGGAGAAAATGTAGGCAAGTCTTGGCCTAGTCTTTTTTGAATGCAAGCCGGGTTTGACATTGTATCAAATTTCCATGCTAAGCACTTGTAGAAGTAAATGGGGTAGAAATAACAAACACATTGTCATCATTTGTATTGTTAGCAAGGTCGAAGACAATATGAGAGCCAAGAGGTTTGGTAGTCATTTGAGTACTTTGTTTCTCATTCCCAAAGGCAGACAACCTTGAAGTGATTGATGGAATTTGTGAAGGCAATGTACTCATTGGATTTTTCACATCCAAGTTTAGGTGTGTACTCTTTTGCAACCCCACACATAAAACTGAAACTGGGACAGCAAATAGGTGGGGGACTGCTACCTAATATCAAACCACCTGGACCAATAATTATAATGGGGCCAATCAGAAACACTGAGCAGCAGTTAGATCATATTTATTACACTCTTTTCTACAGGTGCACAGTGCTGCTGCGCCTTTCACTACCAGCCATGGCAATGTGCACAATTGTGGGGAGCCAAAACCATTTTCCTAACCAAACTGGCATGCATACGTTGGATTTCTTCATTCAATTCTACTGTGCAGGATCACATATCGAGCACCGCTGGAGATGCTCTAACAAGAGAATGTGGTTTTCCCACACAAAAAAATCAGAGTTACACGACACATGTGTGAGATAAACTTTATGATTTCATCCATTACAATGTACAATATGTGACATCAAACGCATGCATCCTGAATACGTACAGCAAGCCCTTGAGGATCCTATTCTTGGTGTTTGCAGCGTTCTTGCCCCAAAGAACTCATTATCCTCTGTCTCTCTTTGTCTCTGTGTCTCTTTGCTCTCGCCATGTTTATGAAAAATACTAATATGCCATTTTTTGCAAGGCTTTTTGTTGAAGTCAGCATTTGAAGAAATAACACAAGATCTGTCTGTTGTCACCATAGGAACCAGCAGGAATTGGATCAAGAAAGTTTCAAGATGTTCAGAACATGCTCAATTGTTTTCACGAGACATTATGGATCTCTGCATCTGAACAGAGTGCATAATTCTTCACAAACTAGTGCATAATGACATCTTACAGTCAAGAATCGGCAAATTCAACACAAGATTAGGTAGGAATTTGGATCTGAGTTTAAGTAATGAGATAGCATAATGTCGTCACATCGAGTCATCAAGAAGGAAACCTCGAACATCAAGTACACATCTCCAAGACATGCATTGTCTTTTGCATTAACTGAAACTAGGAGGAACTGCTGCAGCATTCAGCAACAACACATGCTCTGTCATAGAATTTATGCAGATCTTTTGAATGTTGTGCTTTTGTGGGTGGGTCGTTTGTAGGAGGGAAAACCACTTGTTCTGAATGTTGTGTGATGGGCAGAGGAGAATCTTTTAGCAAACAGGTATTTATGTTTTGAAAAATTCCCACCTATTTGTCTCAGAGTGCACAGTATCCAATTCTCAACAGATTAGCTTGCTGGATTAGAAGACATCATTTCTATTCATGAACAATAAGCTGAATCTTACATTGTCAGTTTTGCTGGATAAAGCTGACAAATTCATGTAGCTCTTGGTGTTCTGAACATCTCTGATTGTACATTCTTACATGCAGTTGGTCTGCAAGATACTTTGGATCCAGCAAGTTTAGAAGCTTGAGCAGCTTTTCCTTGAGGTGTTGACAATGGCAGGGTCATGCTGGATTTGAGCTGAGCTAGAGATAGAATACAATGGCCAGGATTGGTACTCACTTCCCAAAAACATTTAAAAACCTTAAACAGTGTGATCAAAGTCATGTATGCATCAACTGAAGCATTTTCCTTATGTAAGGACTAATAGAGTTTCATTTTTCATAACTCAGGACACAAAATAAAGAGTATCGGCCAATAACAGGTGTTGCACAATTCAACAAACTGAGTGCCCAACTGATTCTTGGGGCAAACAGGTGTGTGCTCTTCTAGCTTGCAATTGTATTTCATCAGGTATCCTAGACCATTGAAGTGAGATCCTTCTCATTGTAGAATCTAGTGTGGCCAAAAGATGAACTAGGGCTTACCATGTAGATATTTGCCAACTTACAGTACAAATTATACCCCAGATTGTGTCTTCCAATATCATTTCATAGAATCCAATGAAGGATCAGCCTCTGGCAGCACTAATTCAGTGTTCGGTGGTTTGATAAAAAAAGCCGAATGGTCTGGCTCTTTGATAAAGGGAGGCACATCTAAGCAAGTCTCCACTGACTTGTGTGTATCATTTTGCTTCTGGAATGGTCTGTGTAACATGGCAGCGTGGCAATAAAGGAGAAGCGAGTGACCACAGTGCAGGCACTGTCTGGAACAAGCTCATTACAGGTTGGTGCAGAATTCCTTTCAAGGCATTATGGCAAGGTATTCCCATGCCTGTAGTCCACTCAGTACCATGATTTCTCCAGATGCATCTCTTTTCTCTTTCCTGGCAGATGATGTACTTTTTGGACAATTTTTCCAGAACAAGTTGGAAAGAACCAGCATTGTTGTCATTTGTGTTCTTTATTCCACTCAATTTTTTGGGATTTCAGAGGTGGAATTTCTTATTTTCTTAATTTACCTCTAGCATGAAAATTGACATCTTGGTGATGGTCAAGAAATTTGTAATGAGTATCTTCACTCTCCAATCTGGGGATATATTAGCTGCTACTTCAAATTCAACACCTCCAAGTTTTGTTTTTGTGTGTGCAGCCTGTTATTTGTCTGCCTGTGTCAACATGCGGAAATCATAACAAGATTTTCCCCCTTGGAGGAGTGCCTGCAAAACCATATCACTATTATGACCCCACAACTCGTGGACTGGATTATCAAGGTGCACACAGGAGAACTTCCTTGCAATACAATCGTTCTTGTCTCAATTCTAACCATGGGACAGATGTATGGTGAAAGAGAGGAATATTGTTGTTTGAAAGAAATACAAGCTACCTTGATAAACATCAGGATTGACCAGTTGTACTAATATCTCAAAGCACTTTGGGATGCAATGACAAGAGCTTCAGACATATGAGAATGTGATGGTCTATCAGTTGCTTCTAATTTGGGGATGGCAACATTACTTGGTTGTGCGAATTAGACTTGTGTTGGAGCCTGGCTTAATTTAGTGTTCAGGACAGGAGAATGATCTCTTTTCCTTCTCATTCATTAACCTTACTTCCTACTGCGACTTACATGACATTCTTATAATTGTGGTGTTGAGACTTTGTCCTTTCTCTAGATGGTTAGGGAGCTGTGATAACAGATCAAGGATCCTTAGTATGTTGTATCTCCTCCTACTTGACCAGGCGTGATCGAGGATCTAAGAGCAGCACCAGTCGGGGCAGTGGTGCTATTGCATACATGTGCTCATAACCTAACTGGAGTTGATCCAACTGTAGAACAGTGGGAAGGTATTCGTAAGGTCATACGTAGCAAGCAACAGCTTCCTTTCTTTGACTGTGCCTACCAGGTAGCTAAGCTTCCCTTGTCTTTCTCCAACTGACTGCCTGAGATTTCATATTGAGCAAAACCTCCAACTTGATATGCTGAGAAACCTTACAGATGATCATTGCTGTGACAATGTACTTGCTAAACCCAATTTGTCAGTGTGGCACCCACACTCAGGTGTAGGTTCCTGATACTAAATAGTGTTATTTTTTTCAATTGAAGTTTTATCTAGAAACTTAGGCCCAAACCTAATGTGTAAGTTGGAACACAAAATTGTTCTCTGGGCAATTTGTTGCCAGAATTTGTGCACAGTACCTAGTAGTGATTTGGTAATAATGGCCTCAAGAATCAATGGAAAATGTTTATGAAGCATTGTGGTGCAATATTCCAGGGTGTTACGAGTGGTAGTCTTGACACAAATGCACATGCAGTGCAGACAGTTGTTGCAGATGGTGGGGAGTGTCTGATAGCACAAAGTTATGCAAAGAATATGGGACTGTATGGGGAACATGTTGGAGCATTGAGCATTGCATGAAAACCATGTTTCTCTCTTCTCAACCAGATATGCATTGGACTTCTGTGAATGATTGGCTTGCATGGTTTCCGTTGCACTCCCATGTTTGAGTCAAACCTGAGCTGCTTTGAAACCTTATGTGCACAGAGAAACTTTCTTAGATTTGCAAGTCTAGTGACCAGACCTCAATCATTGATACTCTACAGTGTCCAACTTCAATTGACCAAAGTTGATTTGGGAGCTCTAGGGTGGATGATAACATGATGAATCAAATGTCAGCAGGCTGAAGTTGCTTACAAGGATTTCTTAGCCTTGCCCACAATTGCAAAGATCACTGGTTTAGATTGCAAGATTTCTTCTTTTGAATATCAGCTGGAAAAGCTCAAGAGTCCTGTTGATAAGGTCATCTTCATAGTCAGACCTCAAAGCAAACAGTGAAACCTGGTGCCTGTATTGAGCATCAACCATTTGGTGGGTACATGCACTGTGGACTTGCACATGAGAGTGGTTAATTGGGTACATGAATGTGGTAACTTGGTCTTCTTACCAATACTATGATTCTTATCCAGGTGTGCAGGAGTGGCAAGCCGGGTTGATAGCCAACTGAAGATGGTAATCCGACCCATGTATTCTAGCCCCCCTGCTCATGGGGCTCTCATTGCTGCCTCCATTTCCGGTGATAGGTACTCACAATTTTTGTCCACACCACTGTTTTCTTTCCATGGTCATAGTGTGCATCTTGGTAAAGCTAAGTCTAGATTGTAAGCTCTTCTGCAGTGTTCTCTTTTCTTCTTTATAGTGAGGGGCTCCCTTCAGCTGCCCAGGTCTTCTTAATTGACTGTTCTTGGATCCTGTTTCACATATGTGTGTACATGCTTAGGTGCACCCTCAATGCAGCCTTTGGGTATTCTAAGTTCTGCAGTTCAGAGCCACCCCTTTTGATATTTGGAACCTTCGACCTTGTACATAGTTGACTTGAGCACTGATTTTGGGTCTTTCAACTTTTCAGTTTTCCATTTTCCTAACTATATCCTGCATGGGAGGCTGTGACCATGATACATCAGTCTAAGTCCTGTGGGACTCACAGACTTTAGGAAGCAAGTTCACTGAAACTTAGATTTTGAAGAACTGCATGACTATGTAACGAGCTTCTTTCAATCCTATTCTTTTATATAGCAGCTAGGCTTCCAGGCATTGAGGAGGGTGATGGATTTCATCAATTTATATTTTTGTTACAGGGTTTAGGAAACAATCATGAAACTTAGATGTTCAAGACCTGCATGACCATGTTGTGAGCTTCTTTTAATTGTTCAATTCTTTTCTTCTAGAGAATTAGGCTTCCAGGCATTGGAGAGGGTGGGAGATCTTTAAATTGCTTCATCAATTTGTTATTTTGTTCGAGGGATATTTTCTTGGATTATACAGTGGAGCTGCAAGCAATGGCAGATCACATCATTAGCATGCGCCGCCAACCTTATGATGCACCAAAAGCTCGTGGTGAGATCTTCGAGCCAGCACAAGTGCCTTTGTTACCTTTTTTCAGTTGTCACCATGGAATGTTCAAGAATCATGAAGAATTTCTGTTCCCATTACAAGTTTGAACTTAGTATAACTGCAATGCTAAGGCCATGTATGTATTGCAATTAAGTGTGCAGGTAGCTATGTATGTATTAATGTGATGAAATGTGCTTTAATTGGTATGTTGTGATGCCAGAGAATGGCCTTGTGTCAGCTCACCAAATATATCCTCTGTGACACTTTTTGAAGCCTCTACTTACAATTTTTAGGCTTTCAACTTAATTGATTGTGCACTGGAGGTGGTCATAATGATGCAGGAACACCAGGAGATTGGACACACATTCTCAAGCAAATTGGTACATTTACAGGTCTCAATTGTGAGCAAGTTCAGTTCATGATTAGTGACTTTCACATCTACATGACCCTTGATGGGTAGGGACTTTTCTCAACCATGTGTGCACTGGAGCAATTTAAACAGCTGCAGCAAAGTTTTGAAAACTGTGTAATCAGCTGTTCTGACACCACATTCCAATTTGAGTAATAAGACTTAGGAGTTCTTTCTTTCCCAGATTCATGCTTATGCTTCCATGGTTGACAAGGTCTTCAAATTCAAGAGCGTCTTAAAAGACATTCGTTATGTTGTTAGAGTAAACATTAAAATTATGTCATTAAATGTGATGCAAGTGACCTTGGGCTATCACCCTCAAGAAGGGCCTCAAACTCCAGAAAGATCCTTCAAAAAAATTCCTCACCTTATATCAACTCCATCTATATATATAAGATTTCAGATGAAAAAAATTCAAAACATGTTGGTTTGGCTCAACAAAATGGTTTTGCCCCATCATTTGTGCACCTGCTGTTGAGGCTTGCAAAAGGTGCAAAAACAAAGCGTAACACCTACGACATTGACTGTGGCTTCTTTCATGTCTTTTTCACATGTTTCATTTTCTCTTGTGTCTTGCATTGCACGTAATTGTGATGATTTTTCCCCCTTTTTTTTCTTTCCATCTCACTCTCTCTAGTGCACTACCACACTACTTACTTGGTAAGCAACATGTCTTTTTTTTCTCTCCCTGTCATTACTTGGTGAACAACAATGCACATATCTGATCATTATATTGCTCACCAAACAATGTGATTTTTGTGGTGTTTGTTTTCCTCACTCTTGCACACATCCATGTTGTTCAGTAAAGTAGGCATAACAACCTTGTTGCATTTCAAAAGCCTTAAAACAACCTTTGGATTTTATGAAAGAACCTGTCATTTTATGGTTGGTTGGTTAGTTGGTTGGTTTTTTTTCTTTTTATTTATTTATTTTATTTTTAAAAAAATTTAAAAAATTAATTAATTTATAATTTATAATAATAAAATTCTAAAAAGCTTAATAAATAAAAATTTGCAAACCATGGTTATATACCAGAAACTGGTTATTTGATGATTTGAGAACTGGAGGTATGAATCCTAAGAACCGTGCTGATGACCGTTGGGACGGGCAAGGGTCTGTTCCTGGTTCTAATTGCCACCACCCAACACTAGAAAAGTAGCATTCCATATACCATGGGTTATATGGCCCATGGTAATAGCAGCCTTTCCATGTTATGCAGCTAATTGACAATCTTTCAATGACAAATTGTTCACAAAAAACCATTTGAGAGAAAAAAGAAAGGGAAGCTGAATCAAGTAACCATATGTGAGAAAGTAAAGTTTCAAACTTTCTTATGCTTCCAAAATTCAATTACACAAAATAAATTCTGAGGAAATGTTTGATCACGTTCAATAGTCAGAGATTTCTGTTATTATTGAGCAATAATAATAATAATAATCATATGGTTCTCAAATTGTATTTTGAAAAAAGAATTTTTTTTGGTGCAAGTAATAATCTCAAAGTTTCTTTTTGAACTACCTTTTTTTTTTTACATGGGATGCAAAAAACTATTTTCAAACTACGTTTATAAATCTATGTTACAAATATAATACGGTATTCTCAAAAACACATTTTTAACTCTCTAAATTTACAATGAATATCTAAAGTAATAAGAAGTTGAGCACCGGGAACTTGAAACCCTAAACCCTAATAAACCCTAAGAAAAAAGAATTCATTTTACTTTACTTTTGGTTCAGAATTGATTTCCTCCGCAGCAGCCATGACTTTGATGTTGGTACGCCATTATTATTATTATTATTATTATTATTATTATGGTTTTTATGTGTTTCCAGAAGATGCATTTTGTAGTCTCGCCATGTGAACGCTGGACGGAATTCCAAAGGGTGCTCACAATCGATTAGCTTGTGTGGAACAGACATGATTGAGTGTGGAAGTGGGTTTGAAAAATAAACTATCGAAAGTCGAGATTCTGTTTCATTCACTACCGCTCGGTGCTTCACACTTTTGAATCGCCCATTTGTCCATGCCTGCAATCAAAAAACCCAAAACATACATGTCTGCTCATTCTGGCCTAGTAGTAAATGGGCCTTTTGCCACCAGTAATGTTTTAATATGAACATTTGTTGTTACCAAGTGTATAATTGTGAACATGGTTCATGTTTTTTCTTTTTTTTTTTTCCTAAATTTTTTGATACTGAAAATTTGGGGAAAAAAAATTTACCCAAAATCTTATCAAACTTAGTCAAATATTTACACTAGAAAAACACTACCCTATTTTTCCAAAAATCTCCCAAATGCTTTTTTGTCAAGAACATGACAAAATTTGTCAAAAAAAGAAGAAGAAATCACTGATTGCAAATGATGATACTACATCACAAATCTGGGGGAAACAAAAATTAAAAAATTAAAAAATCTAATAATAAAAACTCACACTTATTTCAATGTAAAATAATGTGGTGTGATACCTAGTTTTGGAGGAGGGGTAGACACAAAACAGAGCAGGCAAGGCAAGGCAAACACATATATACATACATATACATACACATACATACATACATACATACATACCTCAAAGGAATCACCAACATTGATGATGAAAGCATTAGGGGAGGGTTTGACAGAGAACCAGGAGCCTTGGCCATGGCAGATCTGCAAACCACCCACTGAGCACTGGTACAAAATGGTGAGAAGATTGGGGTCGGTGTGAGCACCCAGTCCAAGTGTGAGGGAAGGCAATGGGCATGGTGGATAGTAGTTGAAGCGAGCAATGCAGTCTCCTGCAGTACCCAAGTAAGGCTCTGTGAATGTGGAGCTTTTCAACCCTAACCCTTCTGCACAAAGCTCCAGTATTTGTATTGTCAGCTTGTCCAAACTCTTGTTGTAATCCTCCATGCTTTTTCTGCACAAAAATACACACACACACACACACATATATGGATATATTTAGTTAATTCTGAACTAAAAATTTTATGGTTGAAATCAAATTGTTTTTACTGAATTTGAATTTGAGACACAACAATGTTAATCTCAAAGAATTAACACATCAATGAATGAGATAGATTAACATTGTTGTGTCTCGAACATCATAACAAAGAATTTAGAAATATATATTGAAAAGTGGATCAATTTATCCTGACATTTTTTAGACATTAAAACTTATTTATTGGATCATCTAATAAGACAAAAACATTTTCAACATTTTTTTCTGACATGGTCATCATCGGGATCCAAGTTTTCTTCTGAAAGATGAGACAAAGCATTATTAATATTTATTTGTTGAATAATCTGTTTTGTTAACATTTATTTGTCAAATCATCTAATGAGACAAAACGTTTTGAATTTATTTTTAATGTGGCGGTGAGGATTGAGTTTTTTTTTTGGAATTTGAGACAAAACATTGTTAATATCTATTTGTTAGTTATTTAGTGAGACAAAATATTAGTAATATTTTATTGTTGCATCATCTAGGTGAATCCAAATGATTGATTATTAATTTCTGAACTGTTCAAAATTGCTCATTCTTCAAGAGTTTATGTTTTAAGCTCTAATTTGAATTTCGTGTAGTAAGAGCACTCAAGAATTGATGTCATTGCAGGTGTGTTATATACTGTATGATAGACAAAAGGTGAATATTGCAAATTGTGTGAGGATGATGATGTAAGGCTACAGTCATTGCAAGATTGAGAGACAGAGAGAGAGAAAGAGGTACTTTCATCAGCATCATGAAGAAGGAGGAGGAGGAGGAGAAGTAGGACTCTTTGGAGCAATGGGTTTTTTGTTTGTTACCTAAACTCTTCAGCAGCATCATGGGCATCAATATCATCAATACCATGAGCTTCTTCTCTAGTGTACACTTTGTCAGCCAGCTCTGTAATGCTCTCCACTGGACTCCATCTGCACTGGAAGCGGTCGATCCAAGGTTTGCCCACATAGAAGAACCCACTATCCACACCATACCCAAATCCTTCGTTGGTGTTGGAGCCTCCTGGCCGTGTGAGTTTTGCCTTCTCCTTCTGCTCCAGAGGTAGATCAAAGAATTTCTTGGCTTGGGTTTGCATTGCATCAATCACCTCTGTCTTGACCCCATGGTTGACCACTTGCACAAACCCCCACTCAGAGAATATCTTGGCCAAATCTTTGGCAATTTTGTCTCTTCTTGTGCTGCTGGGCTGATGATGATGCTGATGATCAGTAGTTGCTGCCGGATCAGCTTCTGCAGCTTGAAGAAGCTCACCCAGGTCAATAATGGGCAATTCTTCAGCTCCTTGGAAATCATCATGGGGCACTTTGGGTCGCTCATCTTGGGGCCATATAAACTCTGCAAGGTTTGCACTAGCACCTCTCAGAAGCTTGGATTTCTGCACTTCCTCTGCCTTGAGTAGTTTCCAATTCTCTGGCACACTACTAGTCCGGCATCTCAAAAGCCCTGCATTTGATGATGATAAACTGGAAACTGGATGAGGCAGATCTGCTGGAGTCATACCCATACCATGCACGGAAACCGATGGCATTGGGTTCAGATATATCTGGTCTCCGATAGTTAGTTAGTTAGTTAGTTCTTCAGAGGCAGCAAGCTTGTGTTTTTGAGCTGGTCTAAGTACTAACTGCTGCACCTACCTGAAGACTCCCTGAAAAAAGTGGAGAATTTTCTCCAGACTCCTTGAAAACAGTGCAGAATTTTTTCAGCAATCAGTGCAACATCTGGATTTCTCTGCTGACAATGTGCAATGTGTCTAGAGTTGAATTGGGTTCAGCTTCTCTACAAGCTTTATGGAGATAGACAGTCAGATAGATTGATAGATAGATGATGGACAGTAAGTTAGGGAGTGGACTCTACTATTGTTTGTCTCAAGAGATACAGTTTGTTGTCTGTCCTCAAGATTACTGGCTTTTTTGAAATTACACTCTCTGAGATCTCCCGTGATGTTTCTTTCTGCCTAATTATAACTGCTGCTGAGGAAAAAAATGCATACAATGGGTCACTGGAAACGGTTGCAAACAATCAATCAGTCCTATCGATTCTTTGTCATCACAACTGCTACAGTTGGATTCTCTACTTGTACACTTCTGTGTCTCACGTCTGTGAAACAAAAGCCCAGAGAAGGAGATTCAGATCCACCCAAATGGGTATAGACCAAATAAATGCAAGCTTGCAGCAACTGCTCAATAATACTTAGTGCTGAAACTCTTTTCCCCCAAGATTTCAAGGGTGCTAAAGCAGCAGCTTCCCCCAAGACTCAGATCTGGGAACAAGCTGGAGATCTTCAGATCCACCCGAATGGGTATAGATAGATCAAAATGCAAGCTTGCAACAACCACTAAATAATACTTAGTGCTGAAAATCTTTTCCTCCCAGATTTCCCCAAGATTTCAAGGGTGCAAAGGCTTCCCCAAGACTCAGATTTGGCTGCAAGCTTCCCCACAGCTACTACTACTACTACTACTACTACTACTACGAGAGCTACTGTCGCAATATGAGATGATCACTTGCAGGAGCTTCTTCTAACATAGCAGCAGCACATCAGCTCCTGTCGTTGGACACAAAACACAAAACAACCCAAAGTCTGGTTTATCAGTATTCAGCTGCTGACAAGGCTCCTGGGGGAAGGAGTAATCTGACAAGCAAGACTTGTTGCAGGATGATGATGATGATGATGATGACGGTGAGAAGAAGAAGAAGAAGAGGAAGAGGAAAAGGAAAACAAAAAGGAGGATCTGCAGATGTGGATGGTGATGATGATGATGACAATGAGAAGACTTTCCAATGGGTTGATGTATATATAGGGGAAATGTTTGTGGCCGAGGACAGGCCGGGAGATATCAAGCTCACCTCCCAACAGGGAGGAGAAGAGCTTCCTCCTCCGTGTGGGGCTACGTCCATTCTGCAAAACCCTACGACAAACTTCCAAGTGCCAAGAGAAACACAGAGTGAGTTCATGGGGGGGGGGGTAGGGGGATAATGCAACAACCTCTACAAGGGCAACGCGTGGCGGAGATCAAAAGGTCAAAGAGACCCATGACTGAAATTTTGGGAATGTGTTGTTGTGTATTGTGGGAGAATGAAATCTCATCACCGATTTTCATAATTTTGTGATGATCTCAATATTTTTTCCACTTCCTCAGTCAAGATTTGTGCGCCGATGATGACACGTTTTTTTTCCGTCTGCAAGAAAGCATCTCTCGCCTCTTCCCCTGGGCCCCCACTCGTCCCAGCTTCTTTCTGGGCCAGATTGAAGCAACAGCCACCAGCGCACAGAGAGAGAGAGAGAGAGGGGAGGGTAGGAGGGATGGATGGATGGATGATAAGTAAGGACCCTTCTTTCTGTAGGTTACAGAATCAGGGCACATGGAAACCAATAGCCACCAGCACACCATGATGGATGGATGAAATTTATGGATGAGAAGCATGGAGAACTCATTGAAACCAGTAGCCACCAGCACACCATGATGGATGGATGAAATTTATGGATGAGAAGTGCGGAACCTTCATTTTGTAGGTTAAGGTTTCAGGACACGTTTTAGGTAACAGCCACCTTGGTGCACCATGAGGGAAGGAAGGAAGGAAGGAAGGATGGATGGATGGATGGATGCATGGAAGGATGGATGGAGGATAAGTACAGACCCTTCTTTCGGTAGCTTACTCTGGACACTATTTAGATCAAACAGTCACCAGCACATCATGATGGATGGATGGATGGATGGATGGACACATTGATGGATGATAAGTATGGATTCAACTTCTTTCTGTTAAAGGTTTCAGGGCACATATGAACCAATAGCCACCAGCATACCATGATGGATGGATGGATGTATGGATGATAAGAAAGGAACCTTCCTTCGGCATGGCAGGGTGAGGTTCCAGGACACGTATGCATGGTGACGTGTATACGTGGCCTACAGGGCCCCTCATGGTTTCAGGGCCCTGTAGCCATTCGCCATTTTTAAGGCGCGCGACCTATCAGGCATTTGAGGCCGGGCCTGGCACCAGTAAAGGCGTTCCATGTCATCCTTTTGAGGCCTGGCACAAGAAAGGCGTCTCTTGATGTAAGTAATTGGAAAAAAAGGAAATTAATTTTCAACTAGATAGAAGAGGGGAGAGAAAGAGCAAGCAAGAGAGAGAAACGACAATTGATTACGTATTTGAAAATTGTAAATAAAAGCCTCTTCATCTTGTGAATATTTCCCCTTATGCCTTGTTGATAGGAGTGAACTCAACACAAATTACCAAAAGCACAAATGAGATTTTTTTTATTTAAAAAAAAAAGTGAGTAAAAATATAGAGTGCAATATATTGATTGCTAGATAAAAATTATAAGTTAATTAGTTTTTAAAAAAGATACATTTTATTCAAATAATTAATTTAATTACAATATAAAACATGTAATAATTTGAAATAATATATTATAATTATATAGGGTTTCGTATGTATATATTAGAATAATAGGACGATAAAAATAAGTTGAACAATTATCTAATATCTTCATTAAAAATGATCATTTGACTCACGTAAATTGCAAACTTTACACTAAATGTCCTCGAGTTATGAGCTTCGACTATGAAACACCTAGACCACTTACATTCTTTGGTTAAATATATATAGGTAGGTAGCTTGAGTATGTAAACGAAGTAATCTAACCGAGTATATCACAAACTTGCCCCCTTTATGAGTCTATGCTTTTCTAACACTTAAACAATTCATACCTTTACAACATTAAACAATGTGTTCAAGGTTAAGTGCTCTAGGGCAAGCTACCATTCCATTAGGTGATAACAGGCTTCTTTTAGGGTCTATTCTAAAGCATAATAGACTTTTGAACCGTTTATTCATATTTCAAGCACCTTTATTATTAATTGTTGATTTGCACTAAAATTTGACATTGAACAACACCACAAAAGTAGAGCCAATAAATGGATGTCTATCTAGCCTAAAAAAACGGCGTGTAAATGTGCCTAAATAGGACACAAAACTTGATTGTAAAGCCCTATGGTGAGGACATTCTGAAGAAATAAGGGCTAGCAAAGTAAAGTGAAGGGCTTCTGGCCAAAGCCCTTCACTTAAACCTGGGAACAAAAGTTGGACAAATTGGAAGAGGAAAAAACAATTACAAAACCATAAGTCCAACACTGAGGACTTAATCATCCAAACTCATACTTGCATTTTTGCCACATGCTTCCTTGCAATAGGTCGTTCACAATAATATTTAACTCACTATGGTAGGGTCCTTTCCACCTCGGAAGGAAGGAAGGTTGGTGAGAGCTCCCCTCCCCCCATATCATACGATGATGATGATGACGAGAGCATGATATGATGAGAGCAGAGCATCACCCACCCTTCCGTCACATAGGTAACAAGTTCTACCAGGGCATGCATTCCCCACCGTTGATTTGAATCAAAAGGAGCCCTCCGACTACCCACCATTGATGTGAATAAAAACAATCGCTACCCACCATTGATGTGAATCATACGAGCGTGCGCTACCCACCGTTGATGTGAATCAAAGGAGCCCTCCCTACCGACCATTGATGTGAATCGAACGAGGGCTACCCACCATTGACATGAATCAAAGGAAGCCCTCCCTACCAACCATTGATGTGAATCGAACGAGGGCTACCCACCGTTGATGTGAACGAACATCAACGGCGGCCTACTACTACCCACCATTGATGTGGATCCAAACGAGCGTGCACTACTCACCATTGATGTGAATCGAACAAGGGCTACACACCGTTGATGTGAACATGGACGGAGCCCTCGTACCCACTATTGATTCACATCATGGGTGGAAATGGGCCCCCCCCCCCCCCCCCAAAAGTGCAACCAGCAGATGCCAGCCTGTTCCAACTAGGAAAGCAAAAGAGCTCAAAAAGGTACTTGAAAAGATACATTTGGAGAGGATAGGGGACTCATGTTTGGGCTTAGTCAGCAAAACAAGCCACAAGTGGAGGGTTTTCCCATTGGAAACTCTCCACTTGTGGCTTTCCCATTGGTGGGTTTTCAAGAGCCAAAGTCTTCTCATTGGTGGCTTTAAACACTTCGTGACTTTGCCATTGTTTGCTCAATTGGCTACTCTACTCTACCACACACTACTTTTTTAAATATTACTTGTGGTTTTTTTTTGGGGGGTTTCATTCTAGACTCAAAGTCAACTTCAAAAATTGGATTCATCTGAAAAAAAAATTAAAAATAAATAAATAAATAAATATAGTCTAGTTGCAACACAAAATGGCAAAGCACTACTTTGTGCAACCAACCACTTGCTCTATGTTGTAATAGTACTTGGGTGGGTTTGGCACACAAGTGTTGAATAATTTATTTATTTTAAAATTTAATGGTGAGTTTTTAATTTTGAACTTTTTGGCATATATCTAAGGAAATTAGATATTAAATTCTAACTCAACTTCAAAGTTCTCTTATTGTGCTTGTGTGTCAATCAATGTGTTCACAACTAATATGCTTATCTGTACTAGGCTAAGGTTTGATTCTAGATTCTTGCAATCTAAATTTTTGGAATTTTTGACAACATGGCTAAATGTTTTTCAAAAACTTCGACAAAATAAATAATAATAATAATAATAATAATATAATTTATGCTGAAGTCACCCATGTGGTACAATAACAACAACCCACCCAACAATTTGTGTCCATTGTTTATGTGGGTCTATGGAAGTAAGATTTGAGTGAAACTCGTTGTGAAACATCATCCACTCCCAATGCTGGACAATGCTGGATCTTATATATATATATATATTTTTTATTTTTTTAATTCTTTTTTTAGTTACTTTTTTTTCCTTTTTTGGGGTGGGGGAACACAAACTGACAAAATCTATTGCAGAGGAAAAAACAAGAGTTGGTATTGAGTATTAAACTTTTGAACATACCTCCTCATCTTGATCTGTGTCAAAGCTTGCATATCCAAAACCCACTATATAGTACCCACTACCCAAGTGGGTGAATATCATGAGTCAGATGAAGGAAAACCAAGAATTTACAAGAGCTGAGGCAGCAAGGTGAATGGTATTATCAACCAGTGTTGGATGGATGGTTCTTACTTTTCTTTTTCTTTTTTTCCAATACCCAGTGGGCAGGTTCATTTATTTATTATTTATTATTTATTATTATTATTTATCAATTTTATAAATTGAAATTTTAGGTTATTGAATAATCAGATTTTGAAATTCTTGGTACCCACTTGTTGTCCCCTCCCCATCAATTTTCTTGGGTTTTTTTTTTTTTTTTTTTTTTTATTTCTCCCTT
>Ga0116227_10009629_pt1 | contig 17407 bp, 13 predicted proteins | sample S1TSphgellanicum_FD_89693 | JGI IMG/M metagenome (GOLD analysis project Ga0116227, IMG submission 89693) | Host-associated microbial communities from peat moss isolated from Minnesota, USA - S1T2_Fb - Sphagnum magellanicum MG | ecosystem: Host-associated > Plants > Peat moss > Unclassified... | reverse complement strand
GTTGATTGGGGGGGGGGGGGTTGAGAAAGAGGAAATGAAGGAGGGTGAGAAAAACATGGAGTGTTGGGAATAAATAAATACAAATAAAAATTCATGTCCTATGCAAAAAAAAAGATTTTATGAATGAGTTGATTTTGAAAAAAGCCAAAAAAATTTCTGTCTTTTATTCAATAAATAAATGATATTACAAAAATTACTTTTGGATGGCTTGTTCCCTGCCTTAAAAGTAAAGGTCAAAAAGCATGATTGGTAATAAGTGCCAATTCTACCTCTCAATGAGATACTCTGACTCGAAATAAGCATCCCTTGTTTTAAAACCCAAGTTGGATTGGGTAATATCATCCAAACTTCATTGAACCTATGAGAATTTATCATGATTGCTAGAGGCATTGTTTTAAAACCCAAGTTGGATTGGGTAATGTCATCCAAACTTCATTGAACTTATGAGAATTTCTCATGATTGCTAGAGGCATTGTTTTAAAACCCAAGTTGGATTGGGTAATATCATCCAAACTTCATTGAACTTTGAGAATTTCTCATGATTGCTAGAGGCATATAACTTAAAATTTTTTGGGCAGGAAACCTTGACAGTATGCCCTTGTGTGAATGCACCCTCGGTGCTAGTTAACATAATCTAGGAGGATAAACTATATATATGACATGTGACATTTTGTTAATGCCTAGTTAGGAGTTTAAGACTCCTACCACTAACCTTAAGTGTGAAGTCACCTTTACAATATTATATATTTTTTGAGAAAAAATTGCTGAAAGGTGTTTTTTTGGTTGTGTTTTTGAGGGTTTTTAATTACTAAAATTTTAGTAAATTTCAATGTTTTAAAAATCATCAAATTTCATATTAAGTTCCAGTACTTAGCTAAAATTACAAAAAGGATGCTAAATTTTTCCCACTTTCATATTTTTCATACTCAGATTTGGCTAAATTGTCTTATGGATGATTGGCCTGTTAGGAGCATAAAAAAATTCAAAAAAAGAAAAAAAGAAAGAAAAAGAGGTCATTACAGCTGTAAAACCCACCTTGAGGAGGACACATTTGCAAGCAAGCCTTCAATTGAAGGGCCCATGTGCCACTGCCCTTCATGTGTTGAGATCGAATGTTCCACAAACTAGCCATCAAATAGAGAGACTCACCACAAAATGAACCCTTTAGAATATATAAGACTCTTCAAAAGTTTGTTTTTACCTAAAATAATAAGTCCAACCATGTTGTGGAAATATATTAATTTGTAAACACTTGATAAGTTCAAACATGATGTTTTTGGAATTTCAAACAAATATGGGCGAGAAAGATTTTAAAATATTTTTTATTGGGGTTGTATTGGGCTTTCTAAGAGCTTTCATATGGTCTACTGATTGAGAATTTTCCACATAGATTTGGGTGAAGTTTTGATAAAATAAGTGCATACATTGGGTCTTTAGCTGGTCACCATATTGTTTGCACTTGGGACTACACCAATGAGGGTGGTGAGAATTATACCTGGGTTACAAGTCACTAACTCTCCAAACATTCCGCGAGTTAACCCTGCAATTCCAACATTGGAATTTGGGATCTCCTTCAAGCGTGCTCCTTTTCAAGGATACTCACATTCATATTCACATTCCACAAATTGGAAGTTTTATTATTAGTTGAAGAATCACATTTTGATTTGAACCTTTTTTTTAATGAATACTTACTTGGTTGGTTTGGGTGTCATATATCAAAAGTTACATATACTTTAAACAATGAGTACATATTAAAAAAAAACTACATATCTTCCAAAAGCTACATATCTTTCAAACATAGAGACTCTTTAATAACAAACCCCACCACTGACATTGCCCATTAAAACATCAAGTATATCCAGTCTCACACAACATCTCTTGATATTCTTATCAAATTATGTTAAGGTATTTTTGAACAGGTGTCGATCATTTCGAAGAATTTAAAAAAAAAGATGCCCTTCACATTTGAAGGGCCCCACAATTGTTGCATTTCACTAGTTGGGCTAGATGCCATTGAAGGGCATTTGAGGCTTCAATTGTTGGATGCGAGTATATTGAACTAATTTATAAAAAAATCTTCTGTGGGCCAGAATTTAGAACACTCCTTCTGCTCCGTAGATCACCTTTGGTGTTTTGTGTTTTAAATTGCTGACGTTCTGGAAGTGGCCAAGAAGATTTAAGCAAATTTGGATATACACCAGAAAAATGAAATTAAAACATTTAAAGCATCCTTCTATATTTTTGGCTGCCTACCGGGACTCATGGTGCATTCCCACTTGATGTTAAATCAATGGAAAATGGAAATCTAGGTGGCATCCTAGGTGGCATCCAATGTTAAATGGGCGATAGCTTAATGTTAAGTGAATGTTAACTTAACATAAAATCTTCATGATAAGTAAGTTTAAGTCTTAAATGACTAGTTTGGTGTTAAGCAACTCAACACTAGAGTCTGTAACACCAAGTGTGAACATACTTTACTAGAGGAATCTGGAAACTCAAAAACCTTGAAAAACCACTTTCTAGTTTCACTAGGAAAGCACTGAACATTGTCCTCTCTGCCTTTAAAAAAGTAAATTAAAAAAATTTCAGCTCCTTTTCACAGCCGTTAGTGTTTGTCAATAGTAAAGGTGCATTAGACGCGGTGTTAGGGACTCTATGTTGAATCCCCTAAACACCATGCTAGTCATTTAGGACTAAACCTGCTTACCATGAATAATTTATGTTAGCATTCACTTATCATTAAGCTATCACCCATTTAACATTGGGTGCCACCTAGGATACCACCTAGTACACCACCTAGATTTTCATTTAACACTGACTTAACATCAAGTGTGAATGCAGCATAAGATGATACTAAGGTTCAGCCTAATACGGCCTATGTGTAAAATCTCAATAGATAGTCTACAATAATGCCAACTTGTCTGAAACCAAACATGTTACTAGATCACACACCAAGTAAGTTACACTACTTGCACAATACTTAGATGTGTAACTGAAATTCGTGAAATATTCCTATAGTTAAACCCCACCTCCCCCCATCGGAAGTTACACATAGTTAGAAATGAATTATGTGAACTTGGCCAGATTGTAGGTAAACAAATTCTAAAACATTTATTGACTCCTTCATAGGAAGCATGATAGTTTTAAAGGGATAATATGTGATTTAATATTTTGGCTTGTAGTTGATAAATGAGAATGTTTACAAAATGTGTATGAATGGGATTGATAATACATTCTTTTTTTTTTTTTTTAAATACATAAGAGGTTGTGAGTCAAATTTTTATCTCATAATTTTTTCTTTTCATAATTTTTATTTAGTTTGTTTATGTTCAATTTGGAATAAGCCTTTTGTGGAACACACCTATGCTGCAATAGATTTGTGTGCCCTATTGATTATAAAAGTGCTCACAAAAACAAACATATGTTTTTTTATGAACGATTCTCATAATACAAAATTTTAAACATGTGTGATGAGCTCCTCAATGACTGTAACTTGCATAAAAATCAAATTTTAAGCATATGAATGACCATTGCCCAAAAATATATAAGTTTCATCTCTTATATTTGTAAAATGTTTGGTATGTTGTGTGACTGTTATGTGAGAATTTAGTTGCATAACTTACTTGTGCGATAATAGGGACTTTATTCAAAAATTTCAAAATTAACCCTCATACTCCTGGACCTTGCTTAAACTAGAATCACATCCAATCAAACAAATAAACATACACCTATGTTAATATATAAAATTTAAAACTCGTAAAAACTACATATACCACAAAAGTGACTCAAATATTTGATTTTAAAGCAATCTCAGGTGTGTATGCACTTTATAGTTGAAACCCTATCACGTTTGGTGCTTGTCAAAAACAAGTTTCATATTGCATGTTTAGCATTTCTATTATAACTTGGTTGCAAATCATGGGCCAGTTGTACATCACCGAATCAGTGAATTACACCCAAAGCCAATTCCTGGATAGGTATTCACAATTTCACATTATAGGCTAGCACTTTGTATCATCTCATGTTCTGCACATTATCAAATCACATTCACACTTATCAATTTGTTTGACATTTTCTGCTTGTTGGGGCAAGGATTGAAAAATCTAACAAAAGCACACACACACACACACACATAAAACCTAACAGTTTTAGGGGGGTGATCTTGCTGACTTGTCTCTTCCTTATTAGACATCTGTGTCTCAATTATATCAAGTTGCCTATATATCGTCCTCTGCATGGATGAAAAGTGACCCATATCCAGATGCAATTTGTGATGCATCCACATGTTGGATGTAAAATTACATAACCATAACCAACCAATTCTTGTCACTACCAACTCTTGTCACTTACCTTGTCCATAGATCACCATAGCCCATACCGCTTCTCACCCATATTGCATCCTTTATGTGATAAATTTTGCATCCCAAGAAGTGATAAATTTTTAGAATCCATTTGAAGGTTTGGGTTGCTTTTCATTTTTTTGAAATCTGCAACTTGATCCCTTGGACTTCACACCATTGTCATGGGGGCCACCGGACCTCTGGCTTACTTGGTCTAGTGAGCATGGCTGTAAACTCTAAAATCTGATGTAGACTTGAGGTACAATAGGGTCATCTCCCTCGATCGTATTTATTTTGTTGGCCTTGCCTTGGTAGCCATGGATATTTTGTTTAGATCCATTATAGAGTATAATAGCTCAAGGGATTTTGGCCCCTAGGTAATAGGACTATTTTTATACGATGATTTTTGAAAAATGATATTTTGCTTGTGTTGAAACTTGAGATTAGTTGTAGAGTTATAATTTGAAGGATTTTGGTCTGTCTCAGAAGATTTTTTGTGAAGATTTTAGTTTTGCATGGTGAAATATTTGAGTTTTCATAATTCTTCTTTTGCCTTAAGATTACCTTTAAATGTAAATGGCAAGGCCATAGTGTGACACACCCCTTATTGCTAGTGGCAGTATTTGGCCCCACTTAGGAGGCTAAATTAAGTACCACTTGTTTGAGAATCTGACAACAACTGCGGGCCATTGTATGTACGGTATAGGACCTAGGTAACAACAAACATGTTGTAGTGGTCCTTTGGTACTTTCTTCTTATTTGGAAGTTATCATTGTCCTTACAATGGGTATGAACCCTCTTAGGAAGGGGTACCTCTTATAGCCCAGGCCAACAATGGTGACAAACAGTTTTAAGGATACAACAACATGTTTCCATGATGTGCTCAATGTGTTTTCACAGGTGCCCAATGGTTCCCAAAAGGTTTTCCAAGTTCTCAATGTGTTCCTCAAGATGTTCCCAATAGCCACCATACTTTATCCCATTGCTTTGGCCCAAAGTCGAGCTTTCACAACTTACAAAGGTGGCCCAAAGGGAAGCACCTCCATACTTCTATTTGGGGAGTGTGCAATGTTTCAAATTGGGGGTTTTTTTTTTGGTGATCGGCCAATCAAAATAGCTCTTTTGCAAGAAAATAGAAAATAAAAATTTGGTTGCACTCCCGTGGAACACATTTTTTTGGCTCATGGAAATGATTTTTTTGGCCCATCAATTTTTTTTTCATGGTGCCTTCTGTGGCAAATTTACCCCTCAACACCCTCTTCTTGAGGTAATTGTAGAATTTCTCAATTTCATTAAGCCACCAAATCATCAATATGTGCCTAAATTAAATTACCTTCTTAATTTGTCATTTCTGTACAGAAACCACCCCCGCAAACAAATGACACTATAAAATACTTTATTAGATGGATGAAATTCTAAAGATGGGAAATTAATTTGTAGGGGGTATGCCTTACATGTTGTGGTTGGAGAATTTTGCCATTGCATTTGGTGGACTCTACAGCAAAGGAGTTATTATATTATGTTAATTAGTGTGATGCAAATTAATTAGTTGAGGGTGCCTTCCAAGTTGAAAATTTTCTTTTGCAATGATTTTTGATTGGTCCATCGCAAAATGTTCCGAAATTTTCAAGACTCCCCAATACTTTACCTTAGGGTCAGTTTTGTCATTTAATATTTTTTAAAATAGTGAAATAATTTTTTGTGAAAATATGAAGTTGATGTATGAAAAACCATCATAATTATTGCAGGCTACAATCTGAATAGTTTCATTTAAGAACATGTTGAGAACCCAGTTGGAACCTGATGGGAACACATTGGGAACAAATTAAAAAATAAAATTTAGACACTGCCCTCATCCACACCCAAAGAAAAAAATGGTCTATTGGGTGTGTGCTCAATTCCTCATTGCCAGTTTGACAATCCATTGTCCAATCTTTAAATAATTAAACAAAATTCAATTTGGCCCCCATTTTATAATTATTTTTGCATTCAACAAAAGTTGAGATATTAATAAGGAAATTAACAAATGTTAAATATAATTAACTAAAAAATGATGCCAATTGCACTTTGATGAAGTTAATGGAATTGAGTAGGGTACTATTATAGTATAAAAAGAATTATTATTACTCTCCCAGTTGCTAATTTTTTCATGTGCACATTCTAGACAAAGGCTTGATTTCTTTGTGTTCAAGACCCCTTGAATGTGGAAAAAAGAAAACATGGAAAGAAAAAATAAAAAGTTTATATATATATACCTTACCCTAAGGTCAATTTCGTCATTAAATAATCCTCAAAATAGTGAAATGAATTTTTGTGAAAATATGAAGTTTAACATGTTGAAAATCATCATAATTATCATAGGCTTACACTTTGAATAATTTCACTACTCTTATCACAATATTATAGTAGATAATGGAAAAACATATAATTTAAAATTTTTTTAAAAAAATTATTTTTTGAGAAAATAAAAATCCTTCTGTCATTGTGGAAATTGACCCTAGGCTATATGGTACATAAAACTTTTGACACAATTTTCGAAAATTTATTAAAAAACTTAAAAAATTCAAATATTATTATTAAATTGGCCCAAGTACTGTTAGTGTTTTGTTTGCACAAAATGTTTTGTGAAAAAGGGGATATTTCATCATAGTATTTCAAGATAGCACCATCACTTGTACGGCTGAGATGGACCAAAATCAATGGTAGATGTTTTGTTGTGAATGAAACACTCCTCTTGAAGGGAGACTAAGACAAACCTCCATGTGCCATCATCCCTAGTGCAGAAATAACCCTTGGGTAGGGCCCCCCAAATTACGGACCACCAAACCCTGACCGTGATCTGAATGGATTGCAACCCGACAACCCAAGGAGGTCCTTAGTTGTAAACCCATGAAAGGCCCCACATCACACCTTGGACCTTGGGCTCCACTCTCAGTTCATTGTGCCTTGACATGAAGGTCTTACCCATATAAATAACATTCAGCTCTAAAAGTGGGAGGCCATAGCTCACCCACCCCGCCCCTACCATTGATACGACCACTTTTTCATGATTATCATCATAGTACCTTTTCCATTCCTTCATTTTCTTGTCGAATATTTATTTATTTTTCATTTTTTCGTTCCTGCAATAACAATAAAAATTTCTTAAAATACCAGCACTTTCAAAGACCTGGCCATTTAGACTTTGAATAAACAAAATATCCATGTACATATAAACAACAATATAATTTCTAGAATTTCTGGCATTGTGGACAGCTAATTTTGAAAAAAAAATCAGCAGTTATTGAAAAATTATTTAATTATTGCTGGAATGGTAAAAGGTACTATGGTAATGCCTCCTTTCTTCATTATTTTGAGATGTTCTTATTTCTGACACAATGGTACATGGCTCATCCTTTTTGGGGGCCCTGCCCCCTGCCCCACAGGAACAGGGACTATCGCATTCAATCCAACTTTTGGAAGTTTTACCTTATTAGAACTAGTTTCACATTCGGTGAACCAGTTTCTTTGTTGAAAGTGTTTAGACTGTTTAAATTGGAAGAGATGTTTTTTTGGTGTTCAGAGTGTGGACATAGTAGGTAGATGTACAACATCTTATTTATTGGCAGGGCCAGCATGTTTCTGATGCCCTGTTTCATAGTGAGATAAGCCTTACCTCCAATAACTAAAAGAAGAAAAACCTCCAATAAGTAGCAAGAGCAAAGCTTAACTGCACTTTTTCAAGGTCTATGAAGTTGTAGGTTTCAAATACTTTTCAATTACCTACCTACCAGTGTACATGGTACATGTCCATAAAAGGTTGAATATAATTTGATGGCATTAGTTTGACATGATAAGGATTTTGAACCTTCCAACCACTTGCAAGTTGGTGGCCGACAATAGTAGCAACACATTACATGAAAGCTTGATCACAAAGCCTAATTTGCAAAAGATTGTGTACAATTTAGATGAAAACGTGTGTGAGGCATTCTTTTAGTTTTCAAGAGATCTTCTCCCAAATACTCGAAGCCTATCATACTCTAGCAGGTGTACTTGTATAGTGACACCAATGCTTTGTATTTTTCCTTTTCCTAATCAATTTATTTAATACTTTGCTTCTCCAATCTTATGTGACGGAAAGGTTGGTTCTTTGTTGGAAGCATTACTTAGCATTGAAATTTTAGTAACCCACTTGAATATGTAACCCTCTCCCATTATGGAGAAAAACACCTCCAATTGTTCTTTGGTACTTTGTCACATGAACAACTCATGGTTTGATTCTTGGGTAGGGATGTTTTTACTTTTAAAAATGATTTTATGTTTTTTCTGAACTTTGGGTTTCATCTTCTTGTCAATTTTTTAAACTGGAGGCCCATTTCCCAAAAGGTTCTTTAGAGTTCAAAACTTTTTCTTCTCCCTCACCTCAGTAGTATATGATACTTGAATACCTTGGCAGCTTTGACACTAATTATTTTCAGAAATGTTGAGATTTTCAAAAGAATAATTATGTGAAGAAACAAAAATTTTATAAAGGAAAATTGAGAACCTCCAAGAATATTCTGGAATGTACTATATTTTTGGAAATGGAATCTTCAAAATAAAGCAATTATTCAACACTGGACTGTTGAACTTGCCATGGTTCTAGGGTACCTTATCCTGCTTTCATAATTTTTTATTTTCCTTTCAGTTTCCTTTTTCAGAATGCAATTTTCTAATGTCAGCAAAGAATTATAGGTACTCAAAAGAAAATAACATATTCATTACTGATTCAACATCCCTAGTACCGACCCCACCTAAAGCACTCCAAGAAGTTTCTGATTGTGTTTGGAAATAGGAGGGCACTTTACATTTCTCAATAATAGAGTTATGCATAAAGTCACCTTGTCTTCACCCTGTCTTTGGGCCTGCTTTCACTCTCCATCCCCTTTTCCAGTGGTATCCACAAAGTAAGGAAATTCCATTGAATCTCAGTATGAAATGTGGAAACTGAGCATTTAATGCACCAGGTTCGAGAGTAGTTATAATAACAGGTAGGAGGAGTGAAAATATATGTGGCAGGAGTGGAGACACTCCGGCAAAAGGAAAGAGAGGATGAAACTCAGTTTATCACTAAATTTGTTGGAAAAAAATAGTTTGGGTCATAGTTATTTCGCTTTGTAAAATTTTCATTCCCATTTACACGTTTGCTGCCTTATTATGCCGAAACTGGCTGTTCTAATTGCGAGACTGTCCGGATAGCTCTAATTCCTCTAAAAAGAAGAGGGGGTTGAAGAGGAGGGCACGAGGGCACCTTGGGCCTACAAGAGGCTTCTGACAGCTACTACCCATTTAAGGCCCCTTTTCTACTAACGATCCCGCCCTGTGACAATACCCTAGAGTTTTTCAAGGAAAGCAATTCGCATATCCCTCGTGTTGGGCAGTTTTTGACTTTAATGAACAACCTTTGGTTCCAGTTCTTAAAAAATAATAGAATGGTTCCAGTCCCCAAAAAAATGGAACCTCGGGTCTGGTTCTGATCCAGTTGTTGAAAAAACAAAAATCCAGGTTTCAAGTTTTGGTTTCTGAAATCAGACCCAGTTCCCCATAACTCGGTCTGCAATCAACTGTTAACTGTTGGTTAACCTCCAGTTAGCCCTGGATTCCAAACTAATTTCAAAAAATTAAAATTTGGTTTCAGTTCTAGAACCAAGTTGAGGTTTCAATTAGCTTCCAAAACCAATCAGCCTGATTTTAGAGACAATTCCAGTTGCAAAATTTTTGTTGGGTTTAGTCCCGATTCTGATTCTAGTTCCAAAACTGGATCCAAAATCATACTCGGTTCTAGTTTGGTCTTTACTAATCAGAACTGGAACTGACGATTCTAACCACGTAATTGCCCTGCATGGTAAAGATGTGCTCCAAATTTTGTTGCCGGCACATTACGTAGCATAATTTTTCCTCCACTGTTTGGGCTGTGTTTTGAAAGATCTGGGCAGGCATTCTGTTTTTTGAAATTCCCCCCATTTTCAATTTTTTTTCATTTTTTCACTAGGGAAAACCAATTTCTTTTGGAGTAAGCCTTTTTGTTGGGTAAAGGCCTTGGTTTCATGCTTTATGGGAATTGGGCCAATGCTCGGCTCCGCCTTGTGTGAGAGCCCTTATTCTGGGAAAGCCCATACGCTTGAACTTTAAAATACAGGAAATCACCACCAAAGTTTGACCCGCCCCAACCAGGAAATGATCAGACATGGGTTTTACCCCAGAGAAATTTTGGACGTCTTATTTTTCATGGTCATAGTTCAAATGGTACTACCTAACTTGGCAACTTAATAGACACATGTGTGTCAAATAATTAATTAATCTAAAAAATTTCATTTCCACAAACAAAATATATATTCCTGAAAATTCAATAATTTTGTTTTGGCATTTTTTTCATTTGGAGTTTTTTTTTGGTGAAAATTTCAACATTTCTGAAAATAATATAATTAGTGTCCAAGATTCCAAATGTATTATTAAATAAATAAGTAAAGGTGTACATGAAGGGAATAGACTCAGGGATTTTTTTAAAAAAAAATTCTGCTGTAGCACAAGGTTCCAATCCACCATAAGAAGATTTAGCCAAATTTAGTTACTTCAAAGTTATGAAAGTTGAAAATCTGAACTATATTTTTCTTCTTGTTTGAGCCTGAGTTAGAATCATGAGGATTTGAGATCAAAAAAGCCAAAGTCTCCTAAATATGGCAAAATAGTTTTAAAGAATGAAAGAATCTTGCCATTTCAAATTTGGCTTTGTGTCACAATTTGGCGAAATTTCGCACAAAAGAATTTGGTATCTAACAATGCTAATCCCCACCCCCAGAAAAATTAAATTTAAATCCCCATATTTAAAAAAACAAAGAAGTTGTTATGTACCTAGGATGTACCTTATTTGGCAAGCAAATTGTGTCAATAATTTAATAAAAAAAAAGGGTTACTAAAATTGTCGAGGACTATTACAACACAAGGGCATCAAATCATAAGAAAAAAACAAAAAAATAAAATAAAAATAAAATCAGGACCCGGTTTGAACTTGGCTCGTCATGTCAAGCTTTTCGGCTATGGCGATTGTCGGGCGCCTTATTCCTATGGCCATGTCGTCGTCGTCGTCGTTGTCGTCGTTCCCCGTCTTCTGCGACCTCCTCTGCTCTCCTCTCGTCTTTCTGCAAACTGGAATCATATTCCCCTGTGTTTCTTCTCTACTTTGTGTCTTGATACCATCTCCTTCGGTGAACTGAGTCGCTCGTATTACCCCAGAGTCCTTTCCTCGATCCGCCTGTGCAGGTCTGCTGTTGTTTTTTTGTACAAAGTTGGACGGTTTGTCGCTCTTTTTCCTGGATCCGTTCTTCTTTGGTTGTTCTATAGTCTTTTGTTTTCTGGTAGTCATTACGGCGATTGTTGGTAAAACTGTTTTCTTTTCGTTTTTTTTAGCTTTTTTGCACTGTTGTTGTTAGTCTTTGGTGGCGGGAGATTCTTAGGTTAGGGTTTGTCTTAGATGTTTTGTGGTTTTCTGATGTGCTTGTCGGAGGAGGAGAGTTACAGATCTTGTTGAACAAGCATTATTGTCCTCGGCAACAAACAAACGGGAAGGAGGAGGAGGAGGAGGAGGAAGAGCGTAAAGCGGGGTGTTCTACGGCGTCTTTACTACCAATAGATTGGGGGTTGTTTTGTTTGTTTGTTTCCTCCTCGAGCGTTGTTGTTCCTGTGGCGAAGGTGCTGAGGAAGTAGAATTTTGTTCATAGGAGGCTGACTCTCTTGTCCATTTTGTAATGAGGTTGCAGAGAAGGTTTCTTGGTGTTGGTAGGTTAGAGAAGCTGCTCGTGGTCTTATTGTCGGTTTTGAGAAGCTCGCGGTTCGGGGGTGGTTGAGTATGCAGGACGACGACAGTCTACAGTTTTCTATTCTGCATATCCATGCCTGGCGTGTGGAAACTGTCATCCGAACTATCGTTTTCAGTAGTAATTGAGTGCAATTCCCTAGCTTCGTTCGACATCATAGTAGCGACGAAGCTCTCGACTGGAGGCCTGTATGGCAGCCGATGATCCCCGAAGAGGTGGGCCATGGCGGGCTTGGACGGTAGCAGCTGCAAGAGGAGGAGAAACAGGCCAAGCAAGTGGACGGAATGAGAATGCTTCTTTGGATGCAACAGCGGTAACTACAGATGAGGTTCTTCTCTTCGGGGAAAGGCAAAAAGGGCCGTTGATTGCAGAGACAGATGCTCCAAGCTTTGATGCTACCTTTCCAGGACAATGTTCATCGACTCGGCACTCTGTGTCGCCTCCCCCTTCACCCGCAAGCCAGCAAGAGTATGATGGCGAGTTGGGCGAATCATCATCGATGCTGAAGGAAGCAGATGGTACGCCTACCTTCCTCTTAAGTCTTGATGATGAGCCTTTCTTTGTGGAACAAGGACAGGATGGTTTGGGAACTGATGTAGCTCTCAAAGGGAAATCAGAGGATGAGGAAGACAACGTTAGGTTTCGGGAGCTTCTTCAGAGACGATCAGCTATGGAAGCTCTCTTGGCCTTGGCTTCTGGACCCCGGAACCCGATGATACCACCACCACCACCGCTGGCCCTGCAGAACTCAGGAGGCTTGCCTAGGGTGGAAGACTCTAGTCTTTTGCAGAGACAGGCCCCAGAGAATCTTGAGGACATGGGTGCAGTAGAGGATGAGAGTGATGGTGATTATTGTGAAGTGGAAATTGCACCGTATGGAGAACCTCTGCAGGGGGCTTGTGACCCGAATATCAGATCAGCCATGCAGCAATTGCACTTTCCTGAAACCTTCAGGAAACCTGAGTTTATGGAAGCTCTGCAGCATCCGGAAGCTTCTGACCCGAATATCAGATCAGCCATGCAGCATTTCCACTTTCCTGAAACCTTCAGGAAACCTGATAAGCTCCACCGGAAGCGACCCAAAGTCTTGCCTGTTTTGTCGTGAGTACAGTTTCTTGCACCCAGTTTTGTGTTTGCTTTGAATTTAACAATCAATTCTCTCCGAATTGGTCTTGATATAACTCTTGCAGGGTTTGCTGTAATTGATTGCTTTGATGATGGCTCTTTGAAGCTATACACACTTTGTGATTCCATCCATTGTGGGTTTGCTGTAGCATGGACTTTTCTAGGGCTGTTGTCTCACATCTGCAAATATGTGAGTAATGTAGATTGTAATTCATCTGATGACCATCCTTAAATGCACAGTGAGGAGCTATAATCTCCATCTGTTGTTTGTTTGTATGGAGTTATTGGTTCACAAATCTCCAATTTAAAAATATGTTTTGGTTGAAGAGTAAGGATGAGTTGTGATATGATTCACAGATCATTTCTCTGTCTGTGATTATTAGTTGAACTGCTCCTCAGTGTTTTCTGTTGGGTCTTCTCTATTTCCTCTTCCCTGAGATGTTGCTGGATTTGAAATCTCTATTTCCTTATTATAGGGTCATCTCTGGATTCTGTTCAGGTTGACTGAAACTCATAATGGAACAGTTCTCAATACCTATGAAGATTATTTTTACAAACTCCAGACCAGACCTTTAGTATTATCTCTGCAGCAGTAAGATCAGGACATCAATCTGCAATTTGTCTTGTGGAAATGATGGGAATTCTGAGGCCTCTTAATTTTTATTTTTTATCCTTACCTCAGGTGTTATCCTTGTCTCTAACCTTGTTATAGAGTTATCTCTCAATTTGGTTCAGGTTGACTTAAAATCATAAGCATGGAGTTGTTCTCAATACAGATTATTTTTACAGAGCTCCAGATTTAGACCTCTAATTTGATCTCTGCAGCAGTAAGATGAGGACATGGGTGCACTTGTTTTGTGGGAAATGATGGGAATTCTGAGGCCTCTTGTTTTTATTTTCCTTGCCTTAGGTTTTAACCTCCTCACACCTTGCAACAGTAGTTGCTTGTACAGAACATTGTTTTTTCCCATTTTTCGATGGTAGTTTAGCTCACAACTTTCAATGGATGTTGGACATACAGGATGCATGTCATGGAAATGTGCAGCCTGATTACTAGATTATTGACCTGAGCATGATCTAAGCATGGAACTAGAATTCCATTGTCTGAGCAGGCTTGAATATGTCAATTTATGTACTGTTGTGGGAAATTCTTGCAAGGAAGCTTGAGGTTGCTGTTGTATACACCCCCTATGTTTATAACATGGTTGCATGTAACATTAGTTTCACAGTGATCACTGTTTTTGCAGATGAACAATTTTTGTGGATGCTTGGTGCCTGAGCGTACCTGGCTACAATATAAATGTCCATGTTTTTTATGATTGGCTATTCACAGTTCTTGGATTTTTCTACTCTTTATTTGTGGGTTAAGCTGAATTCTTTATAATTCCCTGGTCATTAATGAGAAGAATTGCAATGTGCAGTCAAAGGAGTTCAGGTGCAGTGAACGCAAGAGGATCATTAATGTCTCAGACAAGTGCTTCAATGCAGTCAAGTGCCACACCTAACAGTTTGGATAAAGAATGCTCCCCTCTTGTGCCACCTCCTTCTTCCCCTTCGCTCACACATGATGATGGCAGAGACATAATGGATTATGGCAATTCTGGAGATGATGATGATGAAAGCACTCAGGACTTTGATGCTGTTGCGATGGATGATAGTGAAGCTCACATGGATTTAACTGATGATCTTCTACACAAGGTGGGCCCCAGCAGATATTATGATGTCTTGATTCTGACTGTTGCTCAGTAATTGTTGGTCAGTCTCTTGTGTAGCCAACACCTAAGACTGAGTCTCCCTGTTTCTTGTGGAATTGCCACAGGATACAGATTTTGAATGATTCTTGGCCTGAAGTTTTGAGCAGATTATTGTTCATGTATCTACAACCAATCTTCAGGAGCCAATGATGTCAGTGGGAAGAAATGCCAGCTAGTCACTGTCATTCATGATGAAGGTGATGGTCTGGTACTTTGTGAGTGAAAGTCACAAGGTTATGACTGCAACCCCTTCAATGTGTTATTCTGGCTTTTTCTCTGCAATCTTGCACATAGTCATCTCTTAGAGGATTTTCATCATAGGATTAGGTCCGTCAACCATACATGAGATCAGCATGTTAGTACATGAATCCTGTCAGACAATTTCAGATACAGTGCATTGATGTAATCTGAATAAGTTTCTTGGGTAAATATTGCTCAATATGAAGAGGTAACATGTGCCAGGTCCACAGTGATGAGGAGCCTCTCATTGCCAAATCTTGAATTGCATTTTGAACGTCCTTTGTGGTACAATTTTGGGTTTGAGATCCATGTTTCCTCTTGGGAATGAAGAAATGGGTCCTGATAGTCATGAGGATAATCAAGGCAAATGTTGGTTAGCCTTGTACATACAACCATGTTAATGACCTCAGCAAATAGGTGTGGAAGACAATATTGTGTGGATAATTTTCTTTGATGTGGTGTATTGTGTCATTCTGATTTCCATAACATCAAATGATGCAGTACTTATAACAAAAAGACATGAGAGTTCATCAGGACAGTTAAAAGGTAGGTATTTGTGCTCCATTAATGGATGATGCTGGTGAAGTACGCATCTGTACATATTCAGAATCAAGGCAGTTTAAGGGTAAATGAGGGGCATTTGACTTTTTGTGTTAAACCTTTTGCTTTCGGGGTAACAGTTGTGTAACATGCTTGTTACCCTGGCATCCTTGAGTAATATTGTTTGAATCTTAGCAGTCTTCAGCAGATGTATCTCAGAATTGAAACTTATATGGGGTGTTTTCTGGACATGCAGGTCTTTTCATTTCTTGATGACACTGCACTCTGTCATGCAGCTATGGTTTGTCGACAATGGCGGGCAGCAAGTGCACATGAAGACTTCTGGAAGTCACTCAACTTTGAAGGCCGAAAAGTCAGTCCTGATCAAGGTTTGGAAATTGACTATGTTTTTTTTATAGTTGCATAGTCACTAGGTGTGAGAATGAAGTGTTGACAACTCCTTTCACATGTTTTGGAGATTCACTTTGAGCTTATCTCAAAATTCAAGACATGGTGATCTTAACTTTCCTATCCCAATAGTGTGATTCACCTACATTTTGAAGATATTGTGGAGTTATAGTTGTTTTTTTGTGTGCAGTTGTGCTGTTATGTGTGCGATATCCCAAAGCAACGGAACTCAATCTAGGTGGCCCTTTTGTGGATGATGTCCTGGTTCGAGAAGCAATGCGGTCTCTGCGGTGAGTTCAGTTGTTGTTCTTTCCTTATTGCCGGGATTGGAAGGATTTGGGGTTTCTGCTGAAACTTGAAGGCCTAGAGTGAGAGAGAGTAGACAACTGGAGGAACTTACCTGTCCACCGTGAGGGTCCGGCACAATGTAGCAGATAATTTTCCTGGAGCACATTTAAAAGTAAGCTATGTTCTTCTTTGTGGTTGCAGGAACCTGGAGGTGCTGACTTTGGGGCGTGGTGTTTTGAATGATGTTTTCTTTTGTGCCTTGATGGAATGTGTGTCACTGCAAAAGTTGAGCATCACAGATGCTGTACTTGGAAGTGGGGGTGCTCAAGAGATTCAGCTGCGGCATGATTCCTTGCGTTGTCTTCAGATTGTGAAGTGCCGTGTCCTCCGTATTGCTATAAGGTTTGTCCAATTCTTTACTGTTCTATGGACTTCAAAATATAACTTTCCCTTGTCCTGATTTCATTGCTAATGGTGGATGAGGAGATCTAGGGATGTGAATGTTCTTGTCCTGCAAAATATATAGCTTCATTCTTGAGTTGCATCCACCCATTGACATTTTCTAAAAGCAGATTATTGATAGACTTAATAGATTGTTCTACTTCGGAATCTGGTAGTGATAGTCAGAGAAGACTGCATATCTCTTTTTCTTCTCTATCTGCCAACATGAGCTCTAGACTGAAAATAGAATGCAAGTTTAATGTGTATAGAGGCAACATTAGCACAGAAGTCTGGCTGGCCAACATCATGTCTGAGTCTTCCCATTGCTTCTGGAAAGGCAACAGAAACTCAGGACACAGATTGTGTATAATGGTTTGCCCAAGTTTTTGGGAAGATTATTATATGCTTATCTACACCCACTGTTGGGAGCTGATGAACT
>Ga0116227_10009627_pt1 | contig 17411 bp, 10 predicted proteins | sample S1TSphgellanicum_FD_89693 | JGI IMG/M metagenome (GOLD analysis project Ga0116227, IMG submission 89693) | Host-associated microbial communities from peat moss isolated from Minnesota, USA - S1T2_Fb - Sphagnum magellanicum MG | ecosystem: Host-associated > Plants > Peat moss > Unclassified... | reverse complement strand
TTTTTTTTCATTTTTAAAAAAATCCACTTTCATTATTTCCCAAAAAAATCAATGGGTATCCGCAAGGATAAAAAAAAAAAAAAAAAAAAAAAAACTCACCTGATGCTTTAGACTTGATAAAGCCTTCAATTGTGGGCTTTACTAGAATTTGGTCCACATTCAACTCCATCTCCATATTTTGGTAGAACCCATGGCCTTGGGTTTTACCCTTCATTAAAAACCACGTGTAACATGAAATGATGTTGTGTTTATGGCTTCAAGTTCTCATGCCAACACTTGGTGTTTGATTAGTAAACTTCAAATTTTATTTGAATATGTGGGGTTCAAGTTCAATGAAATTAAGATTTGATTTGTGCATGGCAATTGTGAACAACTAAATGTTTATTTGGTGCATTGATGTGTTTCTTTGATGCTCTGATGTGTTTTAATGAATATTTGCACTACTTTTAAAGCTTTGAAAAAAATTACAAAAATATTGGAGGTAGTAAGGAGGAATTAATAACAAGGAAAATTTGAAGAGATTTGACTTGAGAAGAAAGTAAAAATTTTGGTGAAATTTTTTTTTGGTAGGTAGGTAAACATGAGGATCTAATAAAATATAGGACTTTGAGTTGGATCAATTATCTGAGTTTTGATCAATATTTGATTATATTGTGCCTTGATCAAACTATGTGTGTGTGATAGCTTGGGTTTGACTATTCTTGAGTTTGTATGCAAAATTAAATGTTGGAGGATTAAAGTTGTCATCACACTTAGTATTAACACCTCAAATGTTAGGTCGCTTAACATTGAACTAGCCATTTGTAAAAAGTTATGGACCACCAACATCAACACAATGTTAAGTACCATCCATGTTTAGATTCACACAATGGTGCCACCACTACCACTTTTTCCAAATGTAGCCTAGCTCTAGCAGTGATGATTCACACATAGAATCATCATTTCTTGTGATGGTATCTTTTTCTTTTTTTTCCTCCAAGATGAACGATGCATCATCCAACACGTGGCATCATCTCACATTCCATCACCGAGAACTTCACAATTGTCATATCTTCTTCCCAAACATAGTTGCTCAATTTTTTCACTCCATTTCTTTTGCACATACATTTTTTTGAATAATCTAATTCTTCTTCAAATCCTATCAATGTGGTACCAAAAATGTCCATGGTAATAGCAGTTGTTAACATTGGCAACAATGGAGACGTTGAAGTGCGATGGAGATGCTAGAGTGCAATGGAGGTGCCAAAGCTCCAAATCTTATAGGTGGAGATGGTGAAAGAGAATGTGCCAAGTGCAATCACAACGTAGATGACAAGGTCGTCATAGGTGGGAGATAATGTGGATTACAAAGTTGTTAAATAACGTAGATGACAAGGTCGTCATAGGTGGGAGATAATGTGGATTACAAAGTTGTTAAATAACGTAGAGGAATATGATAGGGAACACATTGGGAACATAAAACATAAATTTTTTATAGGGAATACGAGCAGGGCTACAAAATATTGAAATGAAACACCATTTTCTAAGGTGGTACCAAACATTGTATGTTAGTGCAAAATCTAAGAATTTTGAAAATATTATAATAGGCTACCACCGAGTTAACATTTGGCTAGCACTAGCTTAACGCCAAGTGCCACATCAGATGACACATAGATTTTTGTGTTAGCTACCATTTTAGGTCTGAATTGGTAATAAAATCTATATTTCTTAACACTAATTTAACATATAGTTATCACCAAGTGTGAAGGTAACATAAATGTGTGTTTGATTGGGAAGATGTGAAAATGCTTATGTCCTTTTTTGTTGTTCAAATTGATATCCATTTGACATCCAAATGATAACAAAGTTGAAATGTCAAGTTGCATATTATGAACAATTCAAGTCAAATTGATAAGGGTGGTTGATGCACAACTAAGTGAGATAAATGAATAGCATAGTTCATTATACATGCATGTTAAAATTAACTTTAGTGAAGGGAATCATAAAAGGATTTTTTGGTTTTTAGAGCCTTTTTGGTTCCAATTAATGTTCTTTTGGGTTGCTTCTAGCCATGATAAATATCATATTTTAAGATTAAATGTGTGTGTGTGTGTCCAAATTTAACATTCCTTAAGTTCAAAATGGTTGTTAATTAAAAGACCTCTTTCAAGAAGGTGAAGGTATTAGTGTAGATGTTGATTCACCCTAGTTTAGAGTGGTAGACAACTTAATGTGCTTGAATTAAAGGCACGCCTATTCATGATGTAATTTTGTAACCTCCCTTGATTTTTCCAACACTATCATTCATAGTTTCTTTTTTTTTATGTTTTTATTTTCCCTTTTTGAAATGTTCAATAACATTTAAATGAAGGTGCTTGAAAAAAGACCTCCATGTTGGATAGTAGTTACCCAATTAGCAGCATTTAGCCCATTATTGTCTAGCAAATGGGAAAAATAATTGTGATTGATTAAACAACATTAAGCACCTACTACATTACATTAAGGGGGCTAGGTTAGAAAAGTTGATTGAACAAGGTATAGCCTTTCTAGGAAACCCTTTTCACATGTGGGAGAATGGTTGCATGAGGTTTTTGAACAAAACCCCCTTTAAATCTACATGGATATGTTAACACACAATTAGAAAGATTTTCTTTTTATGTGACCAACCCAAAAAAATTTAAAAACATTAAAATATGTGTCAACCAAACCCATTTAAATTTTTAAAATAATCACATACAACCTTATAGGCATCAAGGGGTTAATAATGTGTTGTAAGGTTATAGTGATAGGAGGATGGCATTCCATACATGCTTCTTATGGGCATTATGTACTTATCGGTCCTTTTTTTCAAGTACTTAACTAACATCAAACCTTCAATTGTGAATATAACTTTCATTGGATTTTATGTTAAATAACATTTGTACTTAACATTATGTTACTTTCTTATGACATGTTAATTATCACATAGGATTTAGAAGTAGGTGGAACTATAGATTTGAAGTGAGGTTTAGATTACCATTCTTGCCATGAACTTTAACACCAAATTACTACCTCCAAGTGTGGTTGTAACATAAATACACATTTTGCATACTTTAGGGGCATACACCTATGGTGTTACTTCAACAATACTTAATTGGTGTTATGTCACTAAAAAAAGAATGACATTCACATACAAATATTAGGTAAAAGTTGAAATGGCATCCTCATTGGGATTAATTGTTAACTCAATGTTAAATGTAATGTCAACTAACATTTAATCTTCCAAAAAATGTTTATGTTACATAACACGATTACCAAAATTGATTGCATGATTTATTAGTGTTAACTTTTTAAATAAGATCCTCTACACATGTCACCTTACCTATCATTGCAAAAGGAGTCCTAAATACATAAGAAGAAATTTTGTCATCTTCCACTGCCACACATTGCAACTATTGTTTAATTTGATTACATTTCAACTACTTTTGGTCATTTTAAATTTGCAAGTTGCTTGTTGGACTAATTAATGGTCAATATTGTTCATAGTTGTTACGTTCACTATGTTATTCACTTATGAATATAATTTGGACCATATTTAATTTTTTAATCCTTTCAAATTATTGACATGGACATTTATCAGATAGTTTCTAACTTTATTTACACAATGCATTATAATGAGATAGTGATTTTTAAAATATTTCTTCCATTATTAACATGGTACATGAATTGAACCATCAACTTTTAACATGTTGAGACCATTATTTAGGAGTTTCATTTTACATTTACCATAATTTGTTAAAACACATGTAATAATTTGAGACCAAAAAATTATATTAAAATGAATTAATGATTTTTTTCACATCTTTTCAATTATCATAGTTGAAACATACATTTTTAATATATTAACATCATTATTAAAAAAATTCATCTTACATTTATTACAATATATTAAAACATATGCATATTTGATTGGGTTGGTGAATTTTTTTGCATCCTTTGAACTATTAACATTTGCACATGAGTTGAATCGTTCACTTTAAATGTTGTTAAATCCACCACTCATGAATTGCATTTTGCACTCACCACAATTTTTTGAAATAAAAACTTGGCAAGTCTCACATTTATATTTGAATGAATTGAAAATAAAAATAATGGTAGTATCACTAAAATATAAAGGAGAAATATATTATATCGCTAATACAACCTCACCAAAGATGGAGCCTTTTTCATGGTTATGGTGTTAGCCATTATTATAAGGTCAGCTTGTCTAGGACTAGATCTAAGTACTAAATGGTAATGATCAAAGTCGAATCGTGAACCAATCAATGAGGCAAATTTGATGACACAACAACTAATACCATAGAGAAGTGGCCATGAACTAGAAAGTTTAGCCATTAAAAGAAAAACCCCATTTTTTGACTTGTTTTAGGCGACTAAAAGTGTCTTTTGCGACTATATTTTATCAAAAAATAGTCGCAAAAGACACTTTTAGTCGCCTAAAACAAGTCAAAAAATGGGGTTTTTCTTCTAGTGAGCCTAGTTTGAAAAATCATTAAAAATAGTTTAAAATTTTGAATTTGGTGTTTTTTGATCAAGTAGAAGTGACTCCACAAAATTTATAAGTAACTTCATAGAATTTCCGACCTCATTTCCACAATTAGAATCACCAAACTAATTTGGAGAAAAATTTTAATCATAAACAACAAAAAATTTCTTATAGACTAACTATGAATCCTTCATTGAAACAAACTAGCGCTATTGTTGGTATTTTCATTATAATTTATCAAGCATCGCAATTTGTAGGTCAAAATGTTCATGCATATAAAGTTCAAAATGCATGTAAACCTCCAAATTATAATTTTTCATATATTAAATTCTTATACATTTATATAAATTAGAATGTATGTTTTTCTCTTCGTGTTTTTTAGACATCATGGACAAGTTCATTATTATGAATGTTTATGATGCCACACCAAAAAAACCCCAAAAATAATCCCTAGTTTTTTCCCTTTTTTTTTTTTTCTTTTTGTGTATGATAAAAAAATCCATGTTAAAAACAGTAATTAATTTCAAAGAAAAAAGGTTTACTTAACCTCTTTTTTTTTGAAATTTTGATTCCAATTTTTGAACAATGGTTTTTTTTTAGTTATTATTTTTAATACATTTTCTTGGAATTTGCACTAATTTTCCATAATTTTCCCAACAAAAATTGCCAAGTTAAAAAAAATTGAATGTAAAAAAAACATGTTGGTTTGGGGGGGGGCGAGGGGGGCGGGGGTCCAAGTATTTAACCAAGAATTTCACCAAATTATTTTTAAAAAAATTTTAAACAAATAAAATGTAAAATATGTTTTTACATCATGAAAAAAAATGTTACGATTTTTCCTCAAAGTTATGTAATCAATCATTTGTATTAGTGTATGATTCATCTTGTTAAACAAATATGGTTTTGATAATTAAATGGTTATATTGACTACTTAATCAATGTTTCTTTTTGTGACCAATTTTTGCCAAGTTAAGAGGGCAACAACATTAAGAAAGGATTTTTTTGAATTTTTGGGTCAAATTTGAAATATATATTGTCAAATTTTTACAATAAAATATAGTAAGTAACCATAATGTTGAAGGATTTAAACAAGTTTTCAACTACACTACTTGTCTATAACCAAATGTGGCAATCTTTTTATGAATGATTACCATTTTAACAACATTGCAAAAATAAATAAATAATTTATACCTAATCATATTGGGGAAAATAAAAACTTGTAATTCTATAAAAATTGAACATATTTTATGTAATGAAAATAAAATTGTAAAAAGTTTAATGAATGCATTTTTTAATTGACATCGAATTTACAAAAAAATAGGTCAATTTAAACAAAAAGATATTTGTAGATTTATTCCTGAAATACAATTTCAAGTTAATATTTTACCCTTTAAATTTATTTTTTATAAATTATAATAATCTTTTTAAATACATTATTGAATAAGCTTCAAGATCATGTTTTCATTTGTGGCATTTGAATAAATTTTGAAAAAAAAACGTATGTTCAAGTTTTAATTTCCTAAACAATTTCATGCCAAACACAATAAAGTTAAACTTTTTCAGCTCTGTTAATAAAATTTTGAAATGGTTTGGTGGTTAAGACTTAGGTAAACTTCCATGAGGTCTTGGGTTCAATCCTTGATGGACGTGTGCATTAACATATTTCGTACAAATGTAGTTTACAAATGTGTAACATGTACATCATGGTGAAGGCATCAAAACCTTTTTGTTGATAAAATCGGGGGATTATATATATATATTCCATGGCATGCCATGAAAAAAATGCAATTCATGATTCCATGATCTCGAAGAAAAGTAAAGAAATAAAAAACTATTTTTTTTTGTATGATGATGTGGCGCATTGTTCCACATCATATTAACTTGAAACCTCATATATCCATGTTGTCATTTTAAAATTAGAATTTATCTAGTGCAACATGTGACTATCCAAAACGACTAAAAAAAATTTCATTAAAATCCTAATTAATTTGGATAGTGGAAAAAGACAAGATTTCTTCTTGTGATTACACACTACACAATGCTTTAAGAATGTTAGAAACATCATGAAAATAAATTTGACTTCCATTGTTCACAAATAATCTATGCAACTATCTTTTAAGCTTTTAAAAATAGTTTGTACAAATTCTACAAAAAAAATGATTGTAACAATATCTACATACTTGGGGGTGATTGTAACAATGGTTGATTGTAACTTGGCAATGAAATTGTTTGGAACAAAAATCTTTGATTTTGTTAATGGAAATGAATATTAAAAAATATGTATGTTGTCACAAATTTCACTCACTTCAATTACACATTAAATTGTAGTTTTTAATCACACTGTCTACTATAGTTTAAGGCAATTATCTACACAAAACTATAAAATCACATTTGAATTCTTTTAGATATTACATTTGATGTATTAACAAAATAATGAAAGTGTTCCATGCAATAAAAACAAGATGAAGAGAAAAAAGGTTAAACGTTTAAATTCAATGTAAAAAAAATAGTCCAAGAAATTATGCTAATTAAGCTGGAAACATGGAAAGATTTTTGCATTAATTTAACTGAAGAAAGATGAATATTCTATTACTTTTTATTATATATCCCTACAACCAAAATTTCCAAATTGTTGTGACTAAATGGAAGAAGATTATTTTAGGATATGCCATGAAAATAGGTTGTTCTCACCATACAAAATAAAAAATCAACAACATGGAAAGGCAAGTGGGGAGCTTCAAAATTTATGACTACATGGTTAGCATTAACCACAACAAGGAGTATTAGTCCATAAGGCCAAAAGATTTATTAGCTTCCTCTTGTTAGAGAACTTATGGATGATCTAAACAATGTATACAAACTAACAAGCATCACATTAAAAGACATAATTGATATTAAAGATGGTGATGAAACAATTAAATCCTTGAAACCTAATAACATTCATGCCATCACTTAAATGTTTGTTATAGTCCTTCAAGTTTTAGGGAGATATTTGTGACAATCCCAATTCCAAAACAAGATACCATTATACCTTCCCCCCAACCTAATTCGATGACTTTAGTTTCTATTAACAAAACAAATTGTTAATAACTTGTCACCTCGGCTAATCTTTTTGTGTTAATATTTTTGTTATTATAAGAATATTAGGATCACATGTGTAAAAAAAAAAATCTTGAATTCACAAGGTAAAGTAAATGTGAAAGAGAAAGAAAGTTGGATGTTGGTTGAGTCCATTGATTGTTGATATATTACAATAAGTGTGGTTATACCAAAAAAAAGGTTAAACACACAAGACGACCTATTGCAAAAGTAACTGGATTATTTCAAATTAAAAGACCTGACAATCAACACAATATGAATTTTGTTGATGTCATCATAAGCCACACATGTTATGAGTTGGTGTTCATTAGTATAAACAATTTTAACAATAACCGAGTGCTTATACATCCTTAGATCAACCATTAAAATAATCAAATATTCGATGTTGAATCCAAACATAAGGATGATGTGTTTGATGACATTAAACATAAAAGAATTACAAGTGCTTGTAATTTAAAGTTAAACTTTTATTTTGGTTAGAATATTGCATTCAAATTTAGTTGGACTTTTGTCCTTGAACTAAACATTCAATGACTATGCATGTTACAAGCAATTGACAAAATTGTGAAGGTGAGCCCATCAACTCAATTCCATTACCAACAAGGTACATATTGTAGGTAATTCCTTGGAAAAAAATTACATATAAATGACTTTTGAATGTTTTGACTATGTTTTATAATTTATATAAAAGTTTTAAATGTTGAAGATTGATAATACAAAGGATCACTTCAAATTTATTAATATATCATGAACAATTAAAAAAAAATTGAAAGTTCATGTGAATGTAGAACTATTACCAATTGGTTCATTAATTGTGACATAAAGACAAGAAGTTGATGCAAATGGAAGACCAAAAGGGGGTAAACCAAAATCAAACCTTCCCTTCATCTAGAACCATGGCTTATTTGACCTCTTATTTAACACCTATTTTCTTCAATATCCCAACCACTCCATGTCCCACCATCATTAAATATTGAACATCAATAATACAAGGAACCATTTCAAAGTTGTTGACATATCATGAACAATGAATTTTTTTTAAAAGTCCATCTAATGGATAACCATTACCAACTAGCTCACTGATCGTGACATTAAGATTCAAAAAATGCATTGCTTTGAATGCAAAACCAAAAGGGGGTGAACCAAAATCAAACCTTCCTTTAATTAAATTTTAACTTTTAAAACCCCTATTTTCGTCAACTTTCATAGTTGCAATGGTAGATTTCTAATATCTTTTAATGATTCGTGATAGGATTCTACACCAAGTTGTGGATCACATTACAATAGACCAAAATGTGGTGTTGTTGGTTGTTGTGATGGTAGATGCATACCATAGTGTGATGCTCATGCAAACTTGGCTCTTGTGCATGTGCTTGAGTGTTGAACAACACTCCAACAAGGTTGTCTCTTTGCATTGACCAAAATCATCATCAAAACCCTCTTCTCCATTGTTTTACATTTCATTAGATTGTGCATAGCCAAATTCACTATCATGAGTATGTGAAGGGCCTTGAGATGGTGGGACAAAAAAAGATATTGAGAAGAATGGATCAACCATTAATAAGAACTCTTGAAGTGATCATAATGACCTTTTTTCCTATATTTTTTTTCCTTGTACAATGCAGGTGAAAGTTGGAAACTTAAATACTATTTGTACATACATTGACATGGAGTTGTAATAGAAAATGAAATTAACAAAGTGAATGTGTTATGATTGGAAGGAAAAATACATGAAAAATGTGCAATTTTATGGAAGGTGAGGTGAACAAAAACATATATGAACTACAAGATTATGCATGTAATGCTAGATTTTGGGTGAGTGAAATGGAAATGTATAGATGCCCAAAGATTGCTTCAAAATAATGTGGTTTTATGTGCATACGAAAATGCATAAGTAGGACCACGAAGAAAGAAAATACAAGGTTGTAATGAAACCAATAATTACTTACAAGAAATTTGGTGAGCAACTTTGGTGATAATGAGTTGATAATGAGAAAAGTAAGGGATGGTGATTTTGCCACCCTATTTTAGTTGGGAACATCGTAGTTAGAAGGCTAGAAGGCTACAATCAAGTAATTAAATGTTTCCATTAATAATGAACATTGGTTCCTTCATCTTTTATGAACACATTTGATATTTAAATTAATTTGGCATATTATGTAAAAGCTTTCAAGGTTGTAAGTGCCTCCACTAATAATCTATCATTGACACATTTGATAATTGAATTAATTAGGCACATTGTTAAAAAAACATCCAAGGTTGTAGTTGTAACTAAAGGCTTGCATTAATCATGACCATTGGTTGCCTCATCATTGACACATTTCATATTTAACTTAATTGGGCACATTGTGCTTCTAAGGTTGTAATTTTAATTAGGGGCCTCTATCAATAATGATCAATGGTTGTTTCAACTTTTTTCAACACATATAATAATTAGATTAGTAGGCCATAAAGTCTTTAAAAGCCCTCACATTATTATAGTGATACCCATCCAAGTATGGAAAATCCATTTTTGAATAATTGGAAAATAAAGATTTTAAAAACCTAAAACCACCATGTAATCAATGATTCATTCATGTTGATAATATTAACGATCCATATGTTTTGCACTTATTACTAACATCTATATTTCCTAAATGTGTTCACATAGTTTAAATTACATAAAGTATGTCAAAATATCTTTGACCCTACCATTCAATGCCAAATTTAACTCAGTATTAAGTTCATTTACCCTTAGCTTGATTATTGTTGGCTTTGAAAGCTAAATTATGATAGCTCGCTTTCAACTAATAGCATTTGATGAACTTATTGAAAATCTTATTTTGATTCCAAATCAATTATGCACAGAAGCCTTTGGATGTGGAATTTTCCTTTTGTACTTAAACAAGTTATGGAGATGCAAACACATATGAACATTTCAAAAATAAAGTCACATGCAACTTAAATTGCCCAAGTAAGTCCTTAATGTTTTTTTCATAGTTCTTTATCATATAACATTTATATTGTGCTTCTAATTGTATAACAATTTTAGGATGCATGTTAATAATCTTCTTTGAATGGAGCCTTGATCCATGATATTTAAGAATGTACATTTGATCAACAAGAATATTTAAAGGAATACCATTACATGTAGTGCCCTTATCAATGTCTAGTTCAAATGTTGGGATTGTGTTTTCTTACATAGAACAAATTTACTCAACACTTAAGAATCATTAACCCAACCAAGTAAGCCCACATGTATCCATTAGTAAATTTCTTATTAAATGATTTATTATTACATATTTAACTACAATGTCCTATATTCACTTCTTTGAAAGTAGTGATATTCAAATGCAAAGTCAATGGATTTTGTGATAGAAATATGACTCCCATGTATAAAAATTTGCTACGTTTCATATTAATATTTGAATTAAAAATTGAATCAAAATGTTCATATATACAAAGTCTAGGGTCCATTTAGACCTTTATATTTTTAAAAATTAATGTTCAAACTTGTACATTTACATAAATTTAAAATTATTTTTTTCCCATAAATTTTTCATCATTGGACAAGTTTTTTATTACAAATTCTTATGATGCCACAATAAAAACCTCAAAAAAAAAATCCTTAAATTATGTATCCATTTTATTTCTTGATGTATGAAAAATATAAATATTAGTTAGAATTTTTTTATTAAAAAATCTGGGTATATTATTATTTTTATTATTACCATGATTTAGCATTCATTTTAAAACTTGTTTTCTTACAATTTTATATCTAAGTATTTAGAAATGATTTTTTTTAATTATTTAAAAAAATTTAAAAATTAAAAATGGCGATCTCATATTAATAACATCAATGAATTATTATTATTATTATTATCATCAATTTTGTGGTGTTGTTCAAATAATGATCATTGATAGAAATAGAAAATAGAAAATTATGTTTTGGCTATAAACAATATATGGAAATATTAGGTTGTTAAAATCCTTCTATATTTTGGCTACAAGTCTTTAAAAAAATTATAAAATTTTAACTTATATATATATATAAGTTTAAAGTAAGTTTGATGTTGGAACTGTTTATGGTTTAACATGGAAATTATTAATTATTGATTATTACATAATTTATATTAATTACACATATATTTTTGAATAAATAGTACATTTTACCCAATAACTAATATATAACACCTTATATTTTTACTCACATATTGTTTTTTTATTTTAAAGGAATGATCCCCCTTGAAAATTTTCTTTGAAATTTCATTATTTTAAAAATTTTCCGCAAAAACAACCACCAACTTGTGAAAATTTGCCACCAAAAATAAAACAAAAATATTGTTGACTAAAGGGGGGGGGAAGGTAATCCAATTATTTAATTCCAAAATATCACTAAATTTCTTTTATTTCTACAAAGGCAAAATGTATGACTACATTATTATAAATATATATATATATATATAATATGTTATGATTTTTTTTCAAAGTTGTGTAATCAATGATTTTTATTAGTTTATAACTAATGTTGTTAAAGAAATATGATATTGAGAAAAAATGGTTATATTGATTATTTAATTATTTTTTCTTCCAGTGACCAATTTTTGCCAATTTAAAAGGGGGGGATATTAAAAATGGTTTTTTTTCAAAAGAAATCATATTTTATCATATTTAAAATTGAAATTTTTTCAAAGTAATATTGAAGGATTTAAAAAAAAATTGCAACTCCATAACTCTTCTATAGGCAAATGCGGGTAAAATTATTTATGAGTGATAACAATTCAAATAACATTGCAATTTTATTTTATTTTTTGTTGTACAAAATCATATTGAAGAAAAAAAAACTTACAATTCTTCAAAAATTAAACGTATATTTTACACAATAAAAATATCTTTGTTAAAGACTTAATGAAAGCATTTTTGAATTTGCATTGAATTCAATCCCATTTATGAATATTGTAGATGAATTTACACAAAAAATATTTGTAGATTTCTTTTTATTCATAACATGTTATTTGAAGTTTTTTTTTGAACCCTTCATATTGCATAATTATAAATTACAATTATTTTCATGAATAGATTATTGAATAAATTTCAAGATCATGTTTTCATTTGTAGCATTTGAATCAATTTTGAAAAAAAAAATGTATGTTAAATTTTGAGTTTTAAAAATAGTTTCATGTCAAAGATAATAAATTTAATTTAAATTTTTTTATCAAAGACTTGAAGTGGTTTGATGGTGAAGACTTTGGTGCATTTCCATGAAATATTAAAATCTGGACCATCTACTTGTTGGGTTTCTTTTCAAAATATGAATGTTGGGTAATTGATTTAATCATGCCTCTATATCATTTTATTTCTTTGGGTTGTCATGCTTGGTTTTTTGTATCACGAAGTTTCATATCACTATGAAATGTAAAAAATTTTCATATGACTAATTTTTCAAATGAAATTTGTTTAATAAACATACAAATAATTAGCTTCAATTCCTTTAAATATTATGAAAATGAGATTTTTAAAATTTTGATTTGAAAGATTTTGCAAGAATTGATAAAAATAAAACACGTCAATTTGGAAATAAAATATGATTTTAATATGATTTTTTTGAGATATAATTTTTAAATTTTAATTTGATGTTTTAAAAAAAACTTCAATAAGGCTTTGATGAAAGTTTAATAACAAAAATCATTAGAAATTAATTTTTAATTAATTAATTCGTTTGTATTGTTGTTGCATTTAATGTTATAAAAAATATATTATTGCCCTAAGATAGTAAACATGCATGTATGATTTAGGTTTTACCACTTGCATGTATGGGGCAAACACAATTAGTTTCTCCAAACTAAAGCAAACATGGGGATTGAAATAGAATATGATTTAGAGCATGAGAAGGAACAAGAATTGGAGTGTTATGAACGTGATTGCAAAAGGGGGTGTAGTTGTTAAGATCGAGAATTTGATAATAGATTGTGCAAAGTTGAGTGCTTGTCCAAAGAATGAGAATGAGAGTGGGAAAACTAGGAAAGAGAGAAGGAGTGGCAACAATTACATGATAAAGAAAGGAAGAAAGAGTGGGAAAAACACAAATGAAGGGAAATCAAAGACCATGAAGATGAGAGTGACTAGGATGACTGGCATAAGCAATGGTGGGAACATCCAAGATGAAAGATGCAAGTGATGCCAACATGAACATGAAGAGGATGCAACATACCATGCAATAGAAGAAGTTGTATTTACAAAATTTGCAAAACATCATAAGCCTACCCCTAACCATCCCTTGGTTGCCAATGACACCAATAATGTGGTCATTGAAATGGAGGCTGCCATTATTCAAGTAGTGAAGCCCAACAACAATGCCCTTGCTTGTATTTTTGAGCCCATGTTTATGTTTGAAAGTGATTATGATGAAGATTTGTTTTAATCAATATTAAATATAGCAAAATCAACACATATTTTTCATTAATCCATTGTCATTACTAGTGGAAAGCAACACATAACCCAAGTATATGTAAATATTTTGCAACAAATACTAGTTCCCAACATGTATAGGTATTTCGAATCAAGATGTGTGTGGTTAATCCCAACATTATTAATGATCATTTCTTTTGTTTAAAACAATTATTTGTTGTGATTTATTTGGAGGTTAAAATGGAGAACATTGTATGACATAATAAGGTTTTCACATAATACCAATAGTTATTCATGTTGAATACATGTTGTTATTGATATCTTCAATATGTATATTCATACCTTTATCTAAAAATTGTAAATTTGGTTACATTCATATCATAGCATTATGCAATGGCAACAATTTGTTTAATACCTATACCATTATAGAATTCAATTTGAAACAAGATTTTTTTATACCATTACCTAATACCATATTGGTATAGGATAAACCATATATTTGCAGAACACTAATTATATTCAATTATGGCTTTCAATTTTGTAGATTTCATTCTTTTACCATTGCATCGCAAGCATGTGTGCATCATTTTATGTTGAGATTGGTAGGATGAATGATTCTAGCTTACTGATTTGTCTTCAAATACTTATTAAAATATCCCCCATAGTAAGTCCAAATTATCATTAAATCAAGCCAAATCACTTGGGTTCACTAAAAGTGCAAATTTTTGTAAGACCTTGGAAAATCGTAATAGATATTATAAAACTTTTATTATGTGCATAAAACATCCATGGCATGCCACAATTAAATGCATTATTCTCTTGCCACACAAATAGTATTGAGACTATTACCTCACATATGTTGCTAAAAACCATTTATTAATCAACTTTGTGGCAACTTCCTAGTGATCCAAACTTTGATGCACTATTGAAAAGTTGTCGTAAATGTCATCTACATGACCTAGCCACAATCATGGTGAAAATTGCATGGGAAAAAATGAAATATGAATATGAGTATGGGATTGAATCATCATAAAAGAAATTATATTTTTCAGTAAAACAAAAGCTACAAATGAAAGTTCAAAATATAATTTGGAATCTAAGCAATATGCATGTAAAAGTACTGTTAAGATGGATGCAACTTTTGTGACTAGGTTATATTCTTCCTTTCAAGATTGAAATATGAGACATTATTGTTATCACACATGACAAGTGTGCAATGATCAATCACCTACTAGTTTAACAACTTCATCTATTCATCAAATCTTAGAATAGACACAAAACAAGGTTTGATTTTACAACATTCAAGTTACAAATTTGATGAATTTTTTACCTTTAATTTTTTTTGAACCTAAATTATCAATAGGTTCCACTACAATAGATTGCGTCCTATTCCACTATGACAATTCCACTGAAATCCATTTGAGTGGAGTACATCCAAACCCACCCAAATGTCCCCAATGGAAATCACTACCAAACACTAGTCATTATGTCCAATGGTTTCCTAGTGGACCACTCCAAAAATGCCACTAGCATGAATTTAACTGTAATTTTTATTTAATTTTTTCTTCCCACTATTTTTTGCTAATGGAATGGGTCACACATTTTTTTGACCAAGTGTTTAGAATGTAATTATAGTGGAATGGGCCTCCATTCCCCATGTAATTTTATTTCACGTGCAAAATGTTTGTAAAGAGTTGAAAGGTTTTGCAATTAATTTCATGTCATGTTTAAATACCATGTGCAATCTCAAAATTACAATTGTGGCATTGAGGCATTGTGCACAATGGAAGCTGAAAAAACATTGTACATGTTATTATGAAAATGATGTTTGATGTACATGTTAAAAAAATATTTCTTAAAACATTGTGCTTCGATCCACTTAGCCCAAACTACTTAACACCTATAAGCCTACATTGGTGTCACCCATCAAAGAGTTCTACATAGGCACTATATGGGTAAAAGGTTATGTTGTACAATTTTGAGACTTGGCAAAGAACTTAATCAAGCTTTGCAAAAACTCCTCCATCATTTTCTAATGCCTCAATGTCAACAATGGCATCCATTTGCTCCACTTTTGTTGCCAACATTTCCTCCCCTTCTTCAATGTCCCTTGCATTATCTCTTATTACACTAGTTGCTTGCATGTCCATGAACACCCCATCTATGTATGTCCCAATCATCATGTCCACAACTTCAACTTGCACCCATCCACATGTTTCTTTTTGCACTACTTGCCAATCTCCACCACCCACCTTGTATGGGACAAAAAACACCTGCGACAAGGCAATGTGCACGAGTCAATACAACTATCGGGAGACCAAGGTACATGTGTAAGCTATCTGTTACTCCTAGAAAGTGAAAGTGATGTAATTAATCACTACAATAGTTATGACATTCCACTTACAATCTACTCACATCCAATTGCAAGGTGCCAACTCCACTATAATGGAAGACACATGGAACACAAGTTTAATATTAGTGTAATTTGTGCTAATGAAATAAGTCATGTCACCCCGTATTGAGTTGCAAATGGTATGCGGAGAGTGGATTTTGTCACAAACACATGTATCAAGTACAACATGGACTTGCATAACCCTTAAAATTGTCATTTGAAACAATGTAAACTTCCATATGCACATTGGGTTGATTAATGCATATGGTATTTTGTTGCTCATTCAGTTGGATTCTATGGAAATTAGGAGCTCACTTGAGAGACTATTGATGGAAACATGTAAGGCTCAACATGTGAATGCACTCTTTGACCATGGTTCACCATCCAAAATCCATATTCATCTTGTTTCATGGTTGCATTACCACATGTGTTTACAAGAATCCATGAACACCTCATGACTACAAGGCATAATCCTCCATATGACACCACAATTATCTTTTTCAACACCCCTACATAATGCATGCATGTTGGCCACTATAATGTTTTGGCCTCAAGCAGAACACCAACTGCTTTGGTTAAATATGTATGCCACTCCATTATCATAGGTTGCATGTGCCATGCACCCTTCATTTTCATCAAGTTGATAATGATTTCCATATGCCCACATGCTTTTGTATGTATAGGCAATATAGTTTGGAGGGTAGGAAAAACATAGCACATTAGGGTCAATTTCCACACCATTAATAGTTTGCATCCTCACAACATTTAGTAGCCAATTTGCAAAAGGTGGGATATCTATTGCCAAGTGATTTAGCCATTGTATATTCCCTCGAACTCAACACCCACCCATTGCCCTTGCATGAAACTTTATACAATCTTGTTGTAGCCTAAACATGGTTCTTGCCACTCTTTGTGCCCATGTTCCAACTTCATTTGTTGCAATGATTTCAATAACATTCAACCTATAGAACATCCCACAATCCCCCCCCCCCCCCCCCCCCCCCCCCCCACCCCCCCCCCCCCCCACAC
>Ga0116227_10009626_pt1 | contig 17412 bp, 14 predicted proteins | sample S1TSphgellanicum_FD_89693 | JGI IMG/M metagenome (GOLD analysis project Ga0116227, IMG submission 89693) | Host-associated microbial communities from peat moss isolated from Minnesota, USA - S1T2_Fb - Sphagnum magellanicum MG | ecosystem: Host-associated > Plants > Peat moss > Unclassified... | reverse complement strand
CTTCGCCTCGCTTTGCGCCGCGGCCTCCACCGCGGTTTGAATGCGCTCGGCGCGTGTCGGCACATGGTCCGCGGTGGCGGCCGGAGCGGGCGACGGATCGGCGGGGTTTTGTGAGCCAGCCGGTGCCGCAAGATCCGCGGGCCCGGCCAGCGCGGGCGCAATGGCGGCGGGCGGAATGGCGGCGGGCGGCATATCGGCGGATTTGACGTCGGCGCTCGTTTGCTTCGACGGCGGTTCCTCCGTGGCTGGCGACTGCGGCAGCAGCGATCCGGTTCGCGTCGGATCGACCGCATTGTTCGTGGCGGGCTCGCTCGGCTCAGCGGCAGTCTCTGCGTTCTTCGCCGGAGCTTCGGGGGTTGTGGGTGTATCCTTGAGCGGCTCTTTGGGCGCGGCGGTGACCGCCGCGTCGATTCGTGCCGCCGGTTCTTGCAGCATGCGCGGCTGCTTTCCGTCGCTCGCGTCGGGCGACGGCGGAAGGGCTTGATCGGCTTCTGTCTTGGTCGCGAGCTCGGCCTGTTCGGCGCGGCCCGGAAGGCTCGCGAGGCAGAAGGAGAGGGCGATCATTGAGGCGCCGATCGCCGGTATCCGCTTGCGCATGCCGTTCCTCGTTAGAATTATCCTTCGCGTCGCTGCATCTTCGACGTGACGCACGAATCGACTAAACGTCGATTCGTGCTGAAATCAATTAAACAGGGCGTGTGAGTCGGCACGGAGCGGCTTTATCTTTGCTTCCGTGGCGCATGCGCCACATGGGTCGCAGCAATGACACATCGGAGTGCTGCCCGGCGGCCCCTCTCAGGCTGCATGGTCGGCGCGGCCGTCCGATCTTTCTTGCGCTTCTTCCTCGTCAGGCTGCTGGAAGCCGTATTCCTTCATCTTGCGATAAAGGGTTGAGCGGCCGATGCCGAGCTTGCGCGCGACGGCCGACATCTGGCCGCGATAATGGGCGAGCGCGAAGCGTATCGTATCCGCCTCGAGCTGATCGAGGCGGCGCACGTCGCCGCTTTCATCGAGAAGGCGCATCACATTGGGATCGCGCACCTCGACGCGCACGATCTCGCGCTCGGGCCGCGGCTGCAGCGCGTGCGCGGCCGGTATTGCCGGAACGCGGACGTCGAAGCCTTCGACATGGGCGGCGATCTGCGGAAATTCGTCGATAGTCAGCTCGTCGCCATCGGCAAGCACGACGGCGCGGAACACCGTGTTTTCGAGCTGGCGCACATTGCCGGGCCAGTCATAGCTCGTGAGCAAAGCGAGCGCTTCAGCGCTGATTCCGCGCAGGCGTTTTGCCTCTTCCGCCGCAAATCGTGCTGCAAAGCGCCGCGCCAGATCGGCGATGTCGCTGCGTCTCGTGCGCAGCGGCGGCACTGCTATGGGAAACACGTTCAGCCGGTAATAGAGGTCTTCGCGGAAGCGGCCGCGCTTCACGAGCTCGATCAGATTCTGGTTCGTCGCCGAGATGAGGCGGATGTCGACTTTGACTGGCCGCTTGGCGCCGACGGGATCGATTTCACCTTCTTGCAAGGCGCGCAGCAGCTTCACTTGCGCCTCGGGCGGCAGTTCGCCGATCTCGTCGAGAAACAAAGTGCCGCCATGCGCTTCGGCGAATTTGCCGACATGTTTCTCGTTGGCGCCCGTGAAGGCGCCTTTCTCGTGCCCGAAGAGAATCGATTCGACGAGATTTTCCGGCAGCGCGCCGCAATTGACGGTGATGAAGGGACGGCCGCGTCGGTCGGAGGCGCCTTGAATGGCGCGCGCGACGAGCTCCTTGCCGACGCCCGATTCGCCTTCGAGAAGAACGGGGATGGCCGATTTGGCGGCGCGCTCGCCGAGGCGGATGACGCGCTCCATCTCCTCGCTCTTGCTCGCCAGATCCTTGAAGGTGAGGACCCCCGCCGTGAAGCGGTTCATCCGACGGATTTCGTCCTCGAGCGCATCGACCCGCAATGCGTTCTTGATCGAGACTTGCAGCCGCTCGGCACCGACCGGCTTGACGACGAAGTCGAGCGCGCCAGCGCGCATCGCGGAAATGACCGTCTCGATCGACCCATGCGCGGTCTGAACGATGGTCGGTACCTTACGCTTTTGCTCGCGCAGGCGCGTCAGCACCGCCATGCCGTCTAGGTCCGGCATCACGAGGTCGAGGATGAGAAGATCGATCGGCGGCGTCGCGGCGGGGTTGAGACGCGTCAGCGCCGCCTCGCCGCTTTCGGCGGTCTCCACCTCATAACCGAAGCGACGGACGAGAGCCTCGAGGAGCCGGCGCTGAACCGGGTCGTCGTCAACGATGAGAATGGTACAGGACATGCGGCCTCGTGCGCGCCAGGCTCATCCCGCCGCGCCGCCATGCTCCTCGATTAGAGTAAATGCGATGTTAATGCGGATCTCTGCGCGCTTCGGCGGGTGTGCGATAAATTTCGCGAACGAGAGCTCTACGTTAAGACATTAAAGAGGTTTGGCGACCTTTTCATAGCACGGGCGCAGACATGCGCCGCACGTATTGTGCGGCACGTCACATCCGATGCGCCACGTGACGCGTAAGTTGTGTTTCGCGGTGAAAGCCTCATTTTCAGAATCGTTTTGGAAAGCCGACCATGACAAATCGCCTTCTCGCGTCTGCCCTCTCCCTCGGCATCCTGGCGGTCGTTTCCGCGGCGCATGCCGGCCCGCTCAGCAATGACGGCATTTACGAAGTCGAGATCATCACCGAGCAAGGCGCGTGCGATAAGACCTATCATTGGTCGATCGCGATCGCCGACGGGCAGGTGAAACCTGCCGGCGATATGTTCGCCGATGCCTCGGGACATATCGATAGCAAAGGCACCGTCTCTGTTGCCTTCCGCAAGGCCAACCACGTCGCGAATGCGGCAGGTCATCTCGCCGGCGGTGCTGGCCACGGAACGTGGAACTCGGTCACCTTGCAATGCGGCGGCCACTGGCGTGCCGCTCGGCAAAGCTCGGCCTCCCGCTGATCGTTCGTTCGAAAGAACGATGGCTGCCCCAAGCCTCGCATTCTATGATATCCGCCTGCTCTAGCTAGCAGGCGGAGATTTCGTGGATGAGCCGGATTCCGGATTTTTCCGGCATCGCTTTCAGCGGCGGCGCGCAAGCCGCGCCGCAGCCATGCTCCGTGCCATCGTCCGCGCCGTGCTATCCGACGCCCGAAGGCATCTTGGTCAAGCCGATTTATAGCGTTGCCGATCGCGACGGCATCGGCTGGGTCGACACCTATCCCGGCATCGCGCCCTTCCTGCGCGGGCCCTATCCGACCATGTATGTCAATCAGCCTTGGACCATCCGGCAATATGCCGGCTTTTCCACGGCCGAAGAGTCGAACGCCTTCTATCGCCGCAACCTCGCCGCCGGACAGAAGGGCTTGTCGGTTGCGTTCGATCTCGCGACCCATCGCGGCTATGATTCCGACCATCCGCGCGTCGCTGCCGATGTCGGCATGGCCGGCGTCGCGATCGATTCGATTTACGACATGCGGACGCTCTTCTCGGGGATTCCGCTCGCCGATATGTCGGTCTCGATGACGATGAACGGCGCCGTGCTGCCGGTGCTCGCGCTCTATATCGTCGCCGCGGAGGAGCAGGGCGTGCCGCCCGAAAAGCTCTCCGGCACGATCCAGAACGACATCCTCAAAGAATTCATGGTGCGCAACACCTATATCTATCCACCGCGTCCTTCGTTGCGAATCATCTCGGATATTTTCGCCTTCACCGCGGCGCATATGCCGAAGTTCAATTCGATCTCGATCTCCGGCTATCATATGCAGGAGGCGGGCGCGACCGCGGATCTCGAGCTCGCCTACACGCTCGCCGACGGCGTCGAATATATAAGGGCTGGGATCGGCGCCGGGCTCGCCATCGATCGGTTCGCGCCGCGGCTTTCCTTCTTCTTCGCGATCGGCATGAATTTTTTCATGGAGATCGCCAAGCTGCGCGCGGCGCGGCTGATTTGGTCGAGCCTCGTCAAGCGCTTCGATCCGCAATCCGACAAATCGCTGGCGCTGCGCACGCATTGCCAGACGTCCGGCTGGTCGCTCACCGCGCAGGACGTCTTCACCAACGTCATGCGCACCGAGATCGAGGCGATGGCGGCAACGCAGGGCCATACGCAGTCGTTGCATACCAACGCGCTCGACGAGGCGCTGGCGCTGCCGACCGATTTTTCCGCCCGCATCGCCCGCAACACGCAGCTCTTCTTGCAGCAGGAGAGCGGCACCACGCGGATCATCGATCCTTGGGGTGGCTCCTATTACGTCGAGCGGCTCACCGCCGATCTCGCCGCGAAAGCCTTAAGCCATATCGACGAGATCGAGGCGATGGGCGGCATGGCGAAAGCGATCGACGCCGGCTTGCCGAAGCTGCGGATCGAGGAGGCCGCGGCGCGGACGCAGGCGCGGATCGATACAGGCGCGCAAGCCATCATCGGCGTCAATCGATTCCGGCGTGCGGCGGAAACCGCGATCGACGTTCTGAAGGTTGATAATGCCGCGGTCCGGCGTCAGCAGATCGACAAGCTGACGCGCCTGAAGGCGGAACGCGACGGCGCCGCCGTCGCGCGCACGCTGGAGGCGTTGACGAACGGCGCGCGCGCAAACGCCAATCTGCTCGCGCTGGCGATCGATGCGGCGCGCGCGAAGGCGACCGTCGGCGAGATCTCGCTGGCGCTCGAACAGGCTTTTGGCCGCCACACGGCCGAGATCAAGACCCTGGCCGGGGTCTATGAAGCGGAGAGCGGTCCGGAAGCTTCGGCCTTTGCACGTGTGCGCGGCCTCGTTCAGGCGTTCAAGGAGAATGACGGACGGGCGCCGCGTATTCTCGTCGCCAAGCTCGGACAAGACGGGCACGATCGCGGCCAGAAGGTCATCGCTTCGGCTTTCGCCGATATGGGATTTTCGGTCGATGTCGGGCCGCTTTTCGCAACCGCCGAGGAAGCGGCGCGCCAGGCGATCGAGGCCAATGTCCATGTCGTCGGGTTCTCCTCGCTCGCCGCCGGGCATCTCATCCTCGTGCCCGAGCTGCGCGCCGCGCTCGAGCGGGCCGGCCGCGGCGACATCATGATCGTGGTCGGCGGCGTCATCCCGCCGCAGGATTTCGCAACGCTGCGCGAAGCGGGCGCTGCGGCGATCTTCCCGCCCGGCACGCCCATTCCCGAAGCCGCGGCAAGCCTTCTCGAAGAGTTGAACAGCCGCCTCGGCTATCAGCAAAGGGCGGCGGAATAGGCTTGCGGTGTCCTTCCGCGGGCGATGTTCCCGAAGCCGAGCGGGCTCCGCGCCGGGCTGCGTTTCAGATCAAGAGCTCGGCGATGCGTGCGTCGCCGGCGATGCGGGCGGCAGCGTCGTGATGGCGAATCACGCCGCTGGCGATGATATAGATACGGTCGGCGACGCTGCAGGTGAGCTTCGCGTTCTGCTCGACCAGAAGCACCGTGAGGCCGCGTGCGCGCAGCGTTTTGAGCGCCTGGCCGATCTCGCCGATGACGATCGGCGCAAGGCCGAGCGAGGGCTCGTCGAGGACGAGGAGCTTCGGCTCGGCCATGAGGCCCATCGCGATGGCGAGCATCTGCTGCTGGCCGCCGGACAAGGTGCCGGCCGCTTGCCAGCGGCGTTCTTTCAGGATCGGGAACATCGCGAATGCGCTGTCGATGCCTTGGGTGATACGCCGCTTCTCCGGCAGGCCATAGCCGCCCATCAGCAAGTTCTCTTCGACCGACATGCGGGGAAACAAGCCCCTGCCTTCCGGCACGATCGAGATGCCGCGTCTCACCCGCGCATGCGTCGGCACAAGAGCGAGATCCGCGCCCTCGAAGCCGATGCGGCCGTCATGCGGTTTGACGGCACCGCCAAGCGCCTTGACGATCGAGGACTTGCCCGCGCCGTTCGGCCCGACGAGGCCGACAATCTCATGCGCCTCGACCGCGAGGTCGACTTTGTCGACGGCGAGGAACGGCCCGTAGCGCACCGTCAGGCCGACGATCTCAAGCATCGAAGCTGCCCAGATATTTTTCGATCACGCGTGGATCCCGCAGAATTTCCGTTGGCGCGCCATCGGCGATCTTTTCGCCTGCCAACAACACGACGACCCGATCGGCGATCTCGCGGATCACCTTCATCGTATGTTCGATGATGAAGATCGTGGTGCGGCTCTTGAGCTCGGCGAGGAGGCCGAGCATGGCGTGAACCTCCGATGTCGAGAGGCCGCCGACCGGCTCGTCGAGCATGACGAGGCGCGGTTGCTGCACGAGACGCATGAGAAGCTCGAGCCGGCGTTGCTCGTAAAGCGTCAGGCCGCCGGCACGCGCCGTCATGCGGTGCCCGAGCTCGAGCCAATCGATCGCGCCGGCCATCGCGTCTGGATCGAGCGGATGCATGGCATCGACGAGCGCCGTCGCGAGATTTTGCGCGACCGTCAGCTCCTGGAAGATGCGGACGGCCTGGAAGGTCCGATTGAGGCCCGCGGCGGCGATCTGGAACGGCTTGCGGCCGGCCATCGCCTTGCCGTCGAAGCTGATCGTGCCATGCGCCGGGCGCAGATGCCCGGTCATGACGTTCACGAACGTGGTCTTGCCCGACCCGTTCGGCCCGATCATGCCGAGGGTTTCGCGCGGCACCTGCGCGAGGCTGACATCGCGCAACGCCACCACGCCGCCAAAACGCACGGTGATATGCGCAGCCTCGAGCAGCGGCGCCGTCACGAGGCTTTTTCCGGACGCGCGCGCATGGCGACCTTCGAAGCGCCGGGCCGCGGCGAAAGCTTGAGCGCCCCGGCGAGCCCGGAGGGCAACGCGACGATGACGCCGATGATCAGGAGGCCGTAGACCACATCCTTGATCGTATAATAATCCTGCAGAAGGAAAGGCACCGGCGTCAGCAGCGCGGCGCCGACGACAGGCCCCCAGATCGTGCCGCGGCCGCCGAAGGCCACCATGAGCCAGATATTGAGGCTGACCAGCACGTCGAAGCTGCGCGGTGAAACGAAGCCGAGATAGGGCGCGTAGACTGCGCCGCCCAAGCCGGCAAAAAGCGAGCCGATGAAGAAGGCGCCGAGCTTTTGCCGCGTCACGTCGATGCCGAGCGCTTCGGCGAGGCCGTCATCCTCGCGGATGGCGACGAGGCGCTGGCCGAAAGAAGAGCCGACGAGCGCGATTAAAAGCGCGATGCCCAGACTGGCGAAGGTCGCGAGCATGAGCTCGTAGGGTGGCCCGGCGAGGGAGATGCCGCCCGGAAGGCTCGGCAACGGAATCTGGGCAATGCCGGTGTCGCCGTTGGTGAAGCCGGAAAAATAGATGAAGCCGAGCGTGATCACGCTCTGGATCACGAGCGAGCAGAGGGTGAAGTAAAATCCCTTGAGCCGCAGCGACGGCAATCCGAGCAGCACGCCGAGGCTCGAGGCGGCCAAGGCGCCGAGCGGCATCGCAAGCCAGAAGCTCAGGCCGGCTTCGCTCAGCCTGACGCTGACATAGGCGCTGATCCCGGCAATGCCGGCGAACATCAGGGGCATCAGGCCTGTATAGCCGTAGAGCAAATTCATGCCGCAGGCGAGAAGCACGTTGATGAGCGTCATGCCGCAGACGAAAGCGAGATAGCGATTGCCGGCGAGCGCCAGCGGCAGCCCGTAAGCAAGCGCGACGAAGACGCCGAGCGGTATGAGATTCTTTCGGACACTCATCGTGCGAAAAGGCCGGAAGGTTTGAAGAGCAGGATGATCAGCATCGCGCCGAGATAGGAAAAGGCGGCGATCGTCGGGCTGGCGAAGGTCGAGACGATCGCTTGCGTGAAACCGAAGACGAGGCCGACGACGAGCGCGCCCAGCACCGAGCCAGGGCCGCCGATGATCATGATGGCGAAGGCCGTGATCGCCATCGTCCAGGCCGCCGAAAGATCGAACGAATAGGCGTAGGCGAAGAGGATGCCGCCGGCAAACACTACGCCATTGCCGAGGACGAAGGAGAGGCGATAGACGGCGCGCACGTCGACGCCGCGCAAAGCTGCCGCCTCGCGGTTCTGAAAGACGGCGCGCAGCGCCCGCCCGTATTTATGGAAGCGCAGCAGCGCGAAGAGGAGCGCCAGCAGGACGATCGCGATGGCGAACGCCGCAAGCCGCGTGTTGGCAAGCGGGAACGGCCCGATGAAGGTGACGCCGCGCACCAAGGGCGGCACCTGGAACTGGTCGCTCCAGACGCCATAGGTGATCGACAGGAGGCCGGCGCTGATCTGGGTCAGGCCGAGACTGAGCACGAAATAGGAGATGTTGCGGTTGGGGACGTCGTAGAAGCGGCGGATGAGAAGGATTTCGAGCAAATAGGAGAAGGCCACGCTGAGGCCGATGACGAGCAGCGCGCCCGCCGCTGGAGGCAGCCCGAATTGCACCGTCATCGTCCAGGTCAACAGCGCGCCGAGGAGGAAGAATTGGCCGTTCGCGGCGTTCGGCATCCATATGCTGCCATAGATGATGGTGACGCCAGACGCGACGAGCGAGAAGATCACGCCGAGCATCAGCCCGGAGCTCAGCATCGACATCAAGATGATGGTATGGGCGTTCGACATGGCCGTTACGCATGTGTGACGAGGCGCGGGCGCACGCTAAAACGTCACTTCACCAGCTCGTAAACCGGAATCACCTCGGGGTCCCACTCCGTGTAGAAGACTTGGCTGGCCTGATAGCCTTTCTCGTCGACGTCCTTGATCTGCATAAAGAAGATATATTCCTTGCGGGCGCCGTTCTTGTCGAAGACGATCGGAATGCCGGACGTGCTCTCCTTCGTGTTCAGCTTCGACATCGCGTCGCGGAACTTCTCGCGGTCGTCGGCGGCGGCGGGATTGGCGTCGAGCACCTGCCGGATGATCTGCGCCGTCACGTAGCAATAATTCTCGATATAGGACGGCGGCCGATTGTTTTGCGCGGTGAAATCGGCGACGAATTTCTTGCCCTCGGGCGTCAGGTTCGCGAGATTTGAATCGAAGAACGTGCCGTAAAAGGAGCCGGCGCTACGCTTGCCCCAGTTCTTGACCTGCGTGGTGATGCCGAAAGGGTGGATGATCTGATCGGTCTTGATGCCGAGATCGAGGAGCTGGTTGGTGATCGTCATGTCGAAGCCGCCGGCGCCGATCACGATGACATAATCGGGAGCAGCGGCGACGACTTGCGCTGCCTGCACCGTGGCGTCGTTGGCGCCCTGCGGAAAGGCGATGTCGGTTTCGATCTTCAGGCCTGATTTCGGCGCCTGATATTTGAGCCCGGCCGTGATCGCGCGCATCAGCGCGTAATCGGAATAGATCAAGGCGAGCTTCGCGCCGGGCTTCCGGCTCTCGACGAATTTGGCGATGGCATAGCCCCAGCCGGCTGCATCGGGCTCGAGCCGGAACGTATAGCGCGAGCCGGGCTTGGTGAGCTGCGGGAAGGCGGCGACCGGAACCACGAAGGGCACCTTGTTCTGCTCGGCATAGCCATAGACGGCGAGCGAGGTATCCGAGCTCGTCGGGCCGCTCAGCGCGAGCACCTTGCTTTGCACGTCGAGATTGCGTGAGCCCGCGGCCGCTTGCGCCGGCTGGGTCTGGTTGTCGAGGATCACGAAATCGATCGGCCGCTTGCCCGCCGCGTTGACCTGCGGCAAGGCGAGCTTCAGTCCGGCGACGCAGCTCGCGCCGAAGAAGGACCAGGCTCCGGTCTGCTCGGTGGTGAAGCCGATCTTGATCGGCTCCTCCGCGCGCGCGGCTGCGATGCCCGCCCCCAAGATCAACGCCGCGAGCGCGATCGGCAGACCTCTCCTTTCTGCGTGCATTCCATCCTCCCGAAATTTTGCTTTTGACGTGGCCGGCGCGCTCAGGCCGCGTTGCGGCCGGACTGCGTGTCGAGGAGCCCCGCCGCGACGAGCGCGGCGCGGATCAATTCGATCTCCGCCGCGGCGAGCTTGACGAGCGGCGGCCGCACGACGGCGCGCGGAAGCCGACCGAGCAGCACCAGCGCCTCTTTCATCCGGTTATGCATGTCGATGAAGGGATCAGCGTAAAAGACGCGCGTGAGCGGATAGATACGGTCGTTCAGCGCGCGTGCCGCGGCGAGATCGTTGGCTTGCACGGCTTTGAAGAGATCGGCCTGAAGATCGGGAATGACGCTGCCGCTACCCGAGAGCAGCCCGTTGCAGCCGAGCACGAGCGAGCTGAAGAGCCACGCGCTGTGCGTCGTGAGCACGTTGACGGGGCGGGGCAGGTTTTGCAGCAGGCGGATCTGCATCTCGTGCTGCTGCACGTTGGCGCACCAATCCTTGATCGCGCGGATGGTCGGCACCTCGTCGCAGAGGCGCGCCAGCGTCTCGCGCGGATACCCTTGTCCGGTCGCGAGCGGATATTGAAACGCGATGAGCGGCAGGTCGCTCGCGTCGGCGATGCGTTTGAAATGCGCGAGAACCATCTCCGCCGACTGGCCGAGCGTGAAAGGCCCCGGCGGAAACACGAGAAGCGCGGCAGCGCCGCCGGCCTGCGCCGCCTTGGCGATGCGCGCCGCCTCGAGGCTGCCATCGGCCCAGACGCCGTGGACGAGCGGCATCGTGCCGCCGACCTCGTCCGTCGCGATGTCCATCACCCGGCGCTGCTCGTCGAAGCTGCAGGACGCGACCTCGGTCGAATGGGCGTTGACGGTCAGCGCGGTGATGCCGTGGGTCGAGGCCACGTCGCGCAAGTGCCGGCGGAAGCTCCGCTCGTCGATCGAAAGATCGTCGAGAAACGGCAAAAGCACAGCCGGAATGACGCCATGCGGGACATAGGCTTCGCGCTGTGGCATTGGCGGTCTCCCTCGGCAGAATTTCGAGGCAACTTATCGGGCTGCGCAGCTTTAGGAAAGGGCTGCAGTGCTTCAGGTCACCAAGGCTGTGTTTCGCTCAATGGGCGCCGAAACGCCTCCCGGAAATTCGGAAGGGCGTTCGAAACTGGCGAGCGCGGTCACGGTGCTTCAGATCACGACGACCTTGGTGCCGACCGGGACGCGCTTATAGAGGTCGATCACATCGGCATTCATCATGCGGATACAGCCTGACGAGACGGCCTTGCCGATCGTTTCGGGTTCGTTGGTGCCGTGGATTCGAAACAAGGTGTCCTTGTCGCCTTGGAACAGATAGAGCGCGCGGGCGCCGAGCGGATTGTCGAGCCCGCCTTCCATCGAGGTCGGCAGGTCCGGCCGGCGCTTGAGCATCGCGACGGGCGGCGTCCATTTCGGCCATTCCGCCTTGCGGGCGATGCGGGCGGTGCCTTTCCATTCGAACCCTTGGCGTCCGACGCCGATGCCGTATTGAATGGCCTGCCCGTCATCGCGCACGAGATAGAGGTGCTTCGAGCGCGTATCGACGACGATCGTGCCCGGCGCTTCCTTGGTCGGATTGGCAACGACTTCCGCCGTATGAGCCGAGGTGGAGGCCTGGCCCTCCAGGCTCTCGCGATCGGCAGGAGCGCCGCCGCCGTAATACTGCTCCGGCACGACGCGCGACGGCGCGCCTTGGGTGCGCGGATCGGCGTAAGGGCTGTCCGGATAATAGGGGTCCGCCGGCGGCTGATAGGCAGCATGGGCGCGCCGGCGCGGCGGCGGATAGTCGTCTGCCTCATCCGGGTAATAATAATAGGGCGCGTAATAATAACCGCGTGGTGCTGGCACGACCTGATAGCCGTCATAATTGCGCCATTGCGCGGCGGCGGGGGTCGGCGCAGCGGCGAAAAGCGCCAGACCGAGCCCGATGAGAGCGGCTTCGAGTTTCATGAGATCACGCAACGTTCGAGAGGCGATTGGCCCTAATCGAGAGGACAAAAAAGGCCAAATCGCGGCTGCGCGCAAAAGCAAAGATCCCGGGCCTTTCAGGTCCGGGATCTCAACAGTTGGAAAACGTATCGGCCCAGGTATTGGCCCCCAAGATATCAGCCTCAGGTGTCAGCCGATGACGACGACCGGAGCTCCGACCCGCACGCGCTCGTAGAGATCGATGACGTCCTCGTTCATGAGGCGAATGCAGCCTGACGAGACGGCCTGGCCGATCGTGTCCGGCTCGTTGGTCCCATGGATGCGATACATCGTGTCGCCGCGGTCGTTGTAGAGATACATGGCGCGCGCGCCGAGCGGATTGTCGATGCCCCCGGCCATATGGCGTGGCAAATCGGGGCGACGCTTCAGCATTTCCGCCGGCGGCGTCCAGCCAGGCCACTCGGCGCGGCGGCCGATATAGGCACGACCCTGCCAAGCGAAGCCTTCGCGTCCGACGCCGACATCGTAGCGCATTGCCTTGTTGCCGTCCATGGAGAGGTAGAGATAGCGGTTCTTCGTGTCGATGGTGATCGTGCCCGGCTTCTCGCCGGTCGGGTCGTCGACGAGCGCACGCGTCGTCGCGACAGGAGCGCGATTGAGATCGGTCGGAAAGTTCGCCTGCTGCTGCGGCATGGGCATCTGTACCGCGTCGCGCCCGAAAATGTCGAAAGCCTGCGCGCCAGTCGCGAAGACGGCCATGCAGCCGGCAACGGCGAGAACTCTTATGGAGTTGATCTTGAACATCGGCTTCCCCTTTTGAAATTCAGCGAAGCGTCAAGCTAGGCATTCAGTGAACGTCGAAGCTGTGCGATTTGTTCCATTGTGAAAAATCGAGGTGTGCAGCGACTAATAGTATCGGACCTGAAAATGGATCCGGTTTTGCTTTTTGAATCTCAAATCATGCCATTTGAAGGTGGAATGCTCCTGGCGCCGATCTCAAGAAAGCTGCGCCGCGATCAACATCCGCCGCACTGGTTAATGCTCGGGCCAGGTGAAGTCGTCGCTGCGGCCGGGCTTCGGCGCAGGTGGCCGGCCTTGCGCGAGGGTGCGCTCGATCACGGCGCTCGGTTTATCCGAGCCGGGCTTGAGCGGGCCGGCGAGCTGGCCGTCGGGCGCCAGGCTCGGGCCGGTCAGCGGCAGGACGGGGCCTGCGACGGGCGTCGGTGCAGGCGCGGCAGTGACGGGGGCGACAGCGGGAACGGGAGCGGGAGCGGCAACGGGCTTGTCGGCTAAAGGCGCAGTCGGCACCGTCACCATGAGAGGATCTGCGGGGGGCGGTGCCGCATCGAGCCGATGGCGAATATCTCCCTCGACAAAGTGCGCGAGCTTGCGCGAGCCGGCGCGCGTGAAATGCACGCCGTCGGCGGCGCGCAACCGGGCTGACTGTCCGTTAATATCCGGGCCGAAGGGACTATATTGGCCGCGATCATCGCCGAAGGCCTCCCAAATATCGATATAGGTCCCACCGGCCTTTTCGACTTGCTCGCGATAGAAGTCGTTGAATGCCAGCACGTCATCGGCCAAGCGTTCGCTCTTCATGATCGGGAGCCCGACCCAAATCAGCGGGATGTGCTTGTCGCGAAAGGCCGCCGAGATCGCTTCGATGCGCGTTTTATAGAGTTCGTCCCATTTGTCGGAGCGCAGGTCGTAGGTCGTGCCGCCGATGCGTAGAGGCTGCCTATCATTGCTGCCGATCAGCATCACGGCGACATCGATCTTCTCGTTGCTTGCGAGAAGATCGTGAACTGCCTTCGGCCAATCGAAATAGTCGTCGCGCACCAGACCGGTATTTTCGCGTGCCTTGCGCAGGATCGCGACCTCGGGACGGTCGGTGAAGGCCTCGGCGAGGCCTTGGCCGAGCATCTGCCCGAGGCTGTCGCCGAGCACGGCCACGAAATAGCGCGGCGGGACGGCAGGCTTTTCCGGCTGCCGTTCGACGGTGGGTTTCGGACGGGCGACATGCCGCTTCGGCACGCGCCGCGCCCGCTCGACGTCGTAGCCGGGGTTTCCCTGACCGGGGCGTTCTGGCTGAAACATCTGCTCGAACCAGCCGAAGGGTTGCTGCTGGGCGCCGCGATATTGGGCATGCGCTGGCGCCGCGCCGAGCGAAAGACCCGCCGCGAAGAGCGCCAGCAGTAAAGCCGCGCGCATCTGGCCGGCGCGCAAAGCGCATCGCATAAGGAAGGAGCTGGCCTCTCTCATCATCCCATTTCGCTGCGAAAGCCGATATGGCTGCAAGACTCGGTCGTCTTGATGGCAACACTAAGGACGCGCGATGCTTATCGTGCCGCCATCGGCCAATCGGCTTTCAAGGGTCCCCATCCGGCGATGCGGTCGCTGAGCAGGGCGACGCCGAGCGCATAGGAAGTCGCGTTATTGTAGGACTTGATGACTTTGAAGTTGCGGGTCACCAAAAAGATCGGGCCTTCCGCTCCGGCCGGCATCAGCAAAGAGGCCATGCCGTGGCTCGGCATCGCCTCGCCGTCGGCGCGGCGGACGCCCTCGGCCGCCCAGGCCGGGAAGGATTTCGGCTGTCCGGCCGAGGCGGCGGCGAAAGAAGCCGGCAGGCGCACCTCGTAACCCCATGTTTCGTCGGCGACCCAGCCGTGCCGGTGCAGATAGTTCGCGGTCGAGGCCAGCGCGTCGGGGACGTTCTTCCAAATATCCTTACGCCCGTCGCCGTCGAAATCCACGGCGTAGGTCTTGAAGCTCGAGGGCATGAATTGCGTCTGTCCCATGGCGCCGGCCCAGGAGCCTTGCATATCGGCGGGTGCCACGTGCCCCGCCTGCAAGATCTCGAGCGCGGCGATCAGCTCACGCCGGAAATAGTCGCCGCGGTAATGCGCGAAAGCCAAGGTGGCGAGCGAGCGGATCGTCGAAAGATCGCCCGTATGGGTGCCGAAATTCGATTCGAGCCCCCAGACGCCGAGCACGATATAGGGATCGACGCCGTAGCGCTGGTCGATGCGCTCGAGCACGGCTTTCCATTCGCGCGCCTTGTCTTGTCCCGTCTCAATGCGCTTCTGCGACACGGCGGTCGCGAGATATTGTGGGACGGTCTTGACGAATTCCGCCTGCTTATGGGTCGCGGCGAGCACCGTGAGGTCGGGGGTCATGTCCTTGAAGGCGGCCTCGAAGGTCGCGCGGCTGACGCCGCGCGCATGGGCCTGCGGCCAAAGTCCCTGCACGAAGATCTGGAAACGGGCTGCGTCCGAAGCCGGTTCGCTGCGGCTCGGGCTCGCCTGCAAGATCAGCGCGCCGGCGATCGCCATGAGCACCAGCGCGGTGAGGAACGTGCGCAGGACTTGCCCGGCGGTATTGGCTGGGCGTGCGACCTGCCATGCCGACCGCTCGGGCAGGAAAACGAATTTTGAAATCGTCGCCAGACTCATCCCGGCCCTCCGCCTGCGCGTTCGCAGGGCGCGCACCGGTCTACGGCGCGTGCCTTTCGCGGAAATTAACCGGGAGTTGTTTCCGAAATCTTAACCATAAGGCGCCCATCCGGCCATCGGAGGCGTCTGGCTGCTCTTTGGCAAAACTCTGGGGCAAATCTCTGGCAACTTGAGATTTTCTCATCCAGAATGATGTCTCGAGTGAATGCTGGAGGTGGGAGGACGGGGCCGCGGTGACTATATTCGACGAGATGACGACGGCCGAGGGGACGGTTCGCCCGCTTTACAGCAAGATCGCCCGCTGGCTCGAAGCATCTCCGCCGCAGCTCCTCAATTCGCGCCGCGCCCAAGCCGAGCTGATGTTCCGCCGCATCGGCATCACTTTCGCCGTCTATGGCGACAAGGATGCAGCCGAGCGGCTCATCCCTTTCGACATTATTCCGCGCGTCCTCGCCCGCGAAGAGTGGACGCGGCTCGAGGCGGGCCTCGTGCAGCGGGTGAGGGCGCTCAACGCCTTCCTTGCCGATATATATGGGCCGCAGGAGATCCTGCGCAGCGGCCTCGTGCCGACCGATCTCATCCTGCGAAATCCGAATTTCCGGCGTGAGATGGCAGGCCGCCGCGTGCCGCACGATATTTTCGTGCAGATCGCCGGCATCGATATCGTGCGCACCGGGCCGGACGAGTTCTACGTTCTCGAAGACAATGTCCGGACGCCGTCCGGCGTCTCCTACATGCTCGAGAATCGCGAAGTGATGATGCGGCTGGCGCCCGATCTCTTCGCTGAGCATCGCGTCGCGCCGGTCGAGAATTACCCCGACGCGCTCCTTGCCACGCTTCGCTCGGTGGCGCCGCATGCGGGCGATGCCGAGCCGACGATCGCGCTGCTCACGCCAGGCATCTTCAATTCGGCTTATTACGAGCATTCGTTTCTCGCCGACAAGCTCGGCATCGAGCTGGTCGAGGGTCGCGATCTCTTGGTCGTCGACGACATCGTCTATATGCGCACGACGCAAGGGCATAAGCGCGTCGACGTCATCTACCGGCGTATCGACGACGACTTCCTCGATCCCCGCGCCTTCCGAGCCGATTCGGTTCTCGGCGTGCCGGGGCTCTTCGGCGCCTATCTGGCGGGCAATGTGACGCTCGCCAATGCGGTGGGCACCGGGATCGCGGACGACAAGGCGATCTATACCTACATGCCCGAGATCATCGCGTTCTATCTCGGCGAAAAGGCGCTCCTCAAGAACGTGCCGACTTGGCGCTGCCGCGAGCCTGACGCGCTCGCTTACGTGCTCGGTCATCTCGGCGAGCTCGTCGTCAAGGAGGTCAGCGGCTCGGGCGGCTACGGCATGCTGGTCGGCCCGCATGCCGGCAAGGCTGAAATCGCCGAATTCGCGCAGAAGATCGCCGCGAATCCGGAAAATTTCATCGCGCAGCCGACCTTGTCGCTTTCCACCTGTCCGACTTCTTTCGAAGCTGGCATCGGGGCGCGGCATGTCGATCTCCGGCCGTTCATTCTGACCGGTTCGGATACGGTGCGCGTCGTGCCGGGCGGCCTCACCCGTGTCGCGCTGCGCGAAGGTTCGCTCGTGGTCAATTCGAGCCAGGGCGGTGGCACCAAGGACACCTGGATCATCGAGGATAAGGCGCCCGACGAAGCGTCTGCCGGCGACGTCGACAATCTCGTCTCGCTCGCGGCACGGATGTCGCAGAGCCAGCAGCAATGATCATCCGTTTGCGTCCGACGAGCCATGCTTTCGCGCACCGCCGATAACCTTTATTGGCTCGCCCGCTATCTCGAGCGGGCCGACTTTCTCGCCCGCACGGTGGAAGCGACGCAGCGCCTCGCGACGCTGCCGAAAATGCACGGCGACGCCCGCACCGAATGGGAGAGCGCGCTCGAAGCCTCCGGCGCCGCCGAAGGCTTTCGCGAGACCGGCGGCAAGCCGGAAGAGGCGAGCGTCGTCGAATATCTCACCTTCTCGGCCGATAATCCTTCCTCGATCTGCAACTGCATCGAGCTCGCGCGCACCAATGCACGGGCCGTGCGCACCGGTCTCACGGCCGAGATGTGGGACGCGATCAACGGCGCCTGGATCGAGCTGAAGCGCTTCGGCACGGGCAATATGGGCCGCGGTCATTACGACCGCGAGGAGCTGCGCAGCTTCCTCGAATTCGTCAAGAAGACGTCGCTCGATTATGACGGCTCGGCGCATCGCACCATG
>Ga0116227_10009624_pt1 | contig 17414 bp, 13 predicted proteins | sample S1TSphgellanicum_FD_89693 | JGI IMG/M metagenome (GOLD analysis project Ga0116227, IMG submission 89693) | Host-associated microbial communities from peat moss isolated from Minnesota, USA - S1T2_Fb - Sphagnum magellanicum MG | ecosystem: Host-associated > Plants > Peat moss > Unclassified... | reverse complement strand
TTTTTCAAATTCACCCCACGATTTTCTACCAAAGTGCAGGGATTTTGAACATCTATTTACCATAGTCTTGCACCTGTCTGGAATAAAAACGATTGAAACCCTTATTTAGAATAGGTTCTAGCAATATTGGGCAAGCCCTAATTAAATGTCATGATCGCGTAATTTTAAGCCTAGACCCTCCTGGCGACTTCGCATATCGTAGTAAACCACAGCTTTAGTAGTTTGCCAAAAGGGTATAACTAACGCTCCACTAGCAAAGACTACTATTATAGATACTATGTAATAAAGTACATAGAAAAAACTAGAATTTTGTGGGATTACAGTTAGAGCAATTAGTTGGAAAATACTCAGGATAATCTGAATTGCGAATTGCACGGGCAAGGTAATTAAAAAACCAATGGTTGAAATCAAAAGAATTCGCCAGACGTTGCCTTGAGTTAGCTCCCAGCTTCGACTAATGCTTGAGGTAGAGTTGACATTTTCTTCAATAGCCAGAGGCATATCTACTAAATACAACCTTGTAAATAGCCAAGAAAGTGCAATCAAAGTCATGATTATGCCTACGAAAACTATAGGAATAAGTAGAGCTAGGGTAGCTGGACTTCGCATATTTAATCCACCAAATAGAACCTCCAATAGGATAGCTGCCACAATAAATACAATCGCCAGTCCGATATAAATTCCGATACCTATCAGTAAGATTAACACCAAGGTGAGGAAAAACTGCCATAGTCGCGAATTTACAAAGCGTTTACCAGATACCACACTTTCTGGCTGATTCACTAAATCCCCAAAAGCTAACCGGGAAATCAGGGCAGAGAGTGCATAAAACTTTGCCCAACCATAAAAGGGGACAATTACCCATAGATAAGCTTGCAGGGCAATCAGGTAATATTCTTTGAGATGAGAGGTATACAGCCTCATTCCTGCACTAACTACATCTCCTACATTAAGTGGTTGTATGGGATTAGGGGAACCAAAGTTTCCAGACATAGCGTTGAATTTTCCCTGAAAGTACGGTTCTGAGTTTGATGCCATCTTAAGCTAAATTAAACTCAGTATCACTAAAGTTTATGAATATTCAACGTTGGATTGGGCGACGAGAAACAAATTGGCAGCGTTTAGATGCCCTGCTCAAGCAGGTGGAAAAAAAAGGCTTGAAGTCCCAGCGGGCTAAGGAAGTTCGTGAGTTAGCGAGTCTGTATCGTTCTGTAGCAGCAGACTTAGCACGGGCTAGGACTCAGCAAGTAGGTAATACTTTAATTCAAAGTTTACAATCTTTGACAGCTCGTGCCTATACACAAATCTATCAAGGTTCCCGTAGGCAGGAATGGGAAGCAGCAATAGAATTCTACAAATGGGGATTACCATCTGTAGTCCAGAGAACAATTGCCTACACTGCTACTGCCACAGCCCTATTTCTCCTAGGGGCCTTAGTGGCTTGGTGGTATGCATGGCAAGATCCCAGCTTTATGCTGTTGATAGTCCCGGAAAATCTGATTGAAAAAGTGCGGGATCAGCATCAATTGTGGACGGGGTCCATTGTCGGGGTTGAACCCTTAGCATCTAGTAGTATTATAGTTAATAACATTTCAGTATCTTTTGGTGCTGTTGCTGGAGGAATGACAGTAGGGATATTCACAATCTATGCAATGGTGTTTAATGGCTTATTAATTGGTACCATTGCTACCTTGGTGGGTCAAAATCAGCTGGCTTATCCCTTTTGGGCCTTTGTATTTCCCCATGGTTCTTTAGAATTGCCCGCTATTTTTTTGTCCGGTGGTGCAGGGTTATTAATAGCAAAAGCAATTTTATTTCCGGGTAGATATCGCCGTCGGGATGCACTAAAATTTTTCGGTTCCCTGGGAGTACAGTTAGTATTTGGCATTGTACCAATGCTGATTATTGCTGGCACAATTGAAGGCTTTTTCTCCCCTAACCCCAGCGTGCCAGACCCGATTAAATATTTAGTAGGAATGGCATTATTTATATTTTTGGTAGCTTATTGTAGTCGGCAGAAAAATTGAAAAAGCTGTATCTGTGTGGAGTAAGATACCACTATAACAGTAAAATAAGGGTGTAAACTAGTTTTTGAGCGTAAGTAAGTATTGAAATCATCTTTCTGGCAACTCCACGCCTTTTTGTCACTAAAATATCACCTGTAAATTTATATGATCTCTCTAAAAAATCAAATTGTTTTAATTACTGGTGCAAGTAGCGGGATTGGTACAGCCTGTGCCAAAACTTTCGCGGCTGCGGGGACAAAATTGATTTTAGCCGCACGGCGATTAGAACGCTTAGAACAGCTAGCAGATGGATTGAGGAATGAATTTGGGAGTGAAATTCATCTGTTACAGCTAGACGTGCGCGATCGCTTGGCTGTTGAATCTGCACTATCCCATCTCCTCCCTATCTGGTCCGACATCGACATTTTAATTAACAATGCCGGATTAAGTCGCGGTTTAGACAAGTTGTACACAGGCAACTTTCAAGACTGGGAAGAAATGATTGACACTAATATCAAAGGCTTACTCTACCTGACCCGCTACATAGTTCCGGGAATGGTAAGTCGTGGTCGTGGTCATGTCGTAAATCTTGGTTCCATCGCTGGACACCAAACCTACCCCGGGGGCAATGTTTACTGTGGAACTAAGGCTGCGGTGAGGGCAATTTCGGAAGGGTTGAAACAAGACCTCTTAGGTACTCCTGTGCGTGTAACATCTGTCGATCCTGGGATGGTGGAGACAGAATTTAGCGCAGTGCGTTTTCATGGGGACACAGAACGCGCTACAAAAGTATACCAGGGCGTTACCCCTCTGACTCCTGAAGATATAGCTGAAGTCATATTTTTTTGCGTCACGCGATCGCCCCATGTAAATATCAATGAGGTAGTGTTAATGCCTGTTGACCAAGCTAGTGCCACACTGGTTAATCGTCGCATCTAAAAGTAACTAAATAGGGCTTGCTGAATAAAGCTAGCCCACCGCAGGCAATATCTTACGAGACGCAACGCGCGTTCGCTCAAAAATCAATGGCTAACGCCACGCTGCGCTATCAAAAAATCACGTGCAAATGCCCGAACCCCATACCTCATATTTACTGTCCAGGATCTCCTTGCCGGGACGGGTAACGATATTACTCTACCACCTCATTCACCGGGAATCTATCGATCAACTGCATAGCCCTGTAGGCGTTTCGTTGTAACAATGTCGGCAGGTGGGGAACATGGGGAATCTGGGACAGTAAATCTAAGGTACGGCGTAAAATCCTGACTACGTCCCCTTCATCTAAGGTAGTATTTTCACATAACTTTATCCACTCTGTCCCTAATCCCCACTTTTCCACTAGGCTAATCATATTAATATGCCGATTTTCCAGACCTACGGGTAGCTGTACTTCATGCTGATACTGGACCTTAATCACAGAACGGCGAATTTTTTGTAATTTCGTCCAAGCCTCATCTACTTCTGAGGACAGGTTAAAGTTTACCTTGGTATCTGGGCGTGGGGTTTCTGTCACCAAAGCTGCAACTACGGCAGCTAAGCAGTGAGGATCTAGGTTGTCTAATTCACCACTAGCAAGGGCTAAACCTAGCCACAATTCATTTTCGCCCCGAATTGCTGCCGCAATTTCTCCCATTTCTGTAGGTACCAAGTTATCCAAACAGCCAAAGTGTTGCAAAATTTGAATTAAACTCAGAAACTCTTCCCAGTGACGTCGGGACTTTTGTTCGACTTGGGTTTGTAACTCTTCGATTTCCGCTGCCAATTCGATACAACGTGCTTGGCGTTTAATAATTGCGGTGGCATTTCCTGATTGATGTAGAGGATGAGATTCTAGTTGTATTTGAATTGCTGACACCCGACTCATTTGGGCTGTTACTTCTGGGTACAGAGGCAAAAACTCTCCAGGATTGGGTATGAGTCGGGCAATGACTGCGGATTCTTCGTTACCCAAAACCCGCTGTCCCCTTCTCAAGATTAATTCGGGAGGTGGGAGGATATGAGATGGTATCTCCACCCGTGGCACCTCAGCATATAAATCAATTACATCCCCAGAAGTAGCTACATGCCAATAGTTGTCTTGCCCTAAACATACAAAGTAGGGGGAGTCACCTGTGCTAGGGGCTATTCCGAGGAGGACAACCGTGATTGGTGAAGTCGCAGTGATGTTTTTATCCTTGAGACTCAAGAGTGTGCCAGAAACTGCAAAGCCCAGCAGCATTGTCAATTCCGCTCTCCTTTCTGCCTGGGCTTGCTCTTGTAGAGTTTTGAGGATTTGGCGTTCTACTTTCAAGCGTTGCCGCAATTTCTCGTAAACGGCCAATTCATTTTCATCGAAGGCGGCTATCTGCTCTTGGAGTTGGGCTAGTTCTGCTTGGATTTCGGCAATCTCCTCGTAATCGGGTCTTAAGTGCAAGGTTGCCATATACTGCCCAAAACTGCGTTCTACTAGTTCCCTGGCTTGCTCTAGGGTGTGGGTCTGGAGTAAGTTGAGTACCATACCGTAGCTAGGGGTAAACTGGCTAACCAAGGGGTCTGGTTTGGATGTGGCTAGATACGCTGCTTCCTTGGCCCCTTCAAAGGGAGTTTGGACTGTCACCACATGACCTTGAAGGTCCATCCCCCTGCGACCAGCCCGGCCTGCCATTTGGAGAAACTCGGAAGCGTTTAAGAGGCGGTGTCCGCTGTCGGTACGCTTGGAAAGGGTGGAAATGACTGTGGTCCGAGCAGGCATATTAATACCTGCTGCTAGGGTTTCGGTGGCAAAGACGACTTTAATTAGTCCTTGCTGAAATAGTTCTTCTACCAAGACCTTCCAGGCAGGTAAGATCCCTGCATGGTGGGCAGCAATTCCCCGATATAGGGGTGCAATTTGTCCTGAGCGCCCAGCTTCGGGGTTGCGGGCTAAAAACTCATCAATTTGTTGCCGCAGTATCTGGGACTCTTCGTTATTCACTAGCCACAAATCACCTACTTCTGCTACCGCTTTATCGCATCCCCGACGACTGAAGATAAAGTAAATCACCGGCAGCATATCCCGTTCTTCTAGTTGACTCAGGAGATAGACGATGCTGGGAGCTTCTGGTCTGCCACTTCTACCCCTGTCCCCTCCCCTTTTCCCCCGCTTGAGTAATCGGGGGCTAATTTTGGTTTTGTTCTCATTTAGTAGGGGAAATAGCCCTTTAGTATTACCAAAATGAAACTCTAAGGGTACAGGGCGAAAATCAGAGTAGATGAGATCGGTGGGGCCATGCACCCGGTTGAGCCAGTCGGTGAGTTGGTCGCTGTTGGCAACGGTTGCGGAAAGAGCTACTAGCTGGACTTCATGGGGACAATAGATGATTGATTCTTCCCAAACTGTACCTCTTTGGCGATCATTCATGTAATGACACTCATCTAGCACCACTGCTTCCACATCTACTAGGGAAATGCCAACTTGCCCTATGGGTGTGCCATAGAGCATATTGCGAAAGATTTCTGTGGTCATGACCAGAATGGGGGCTTCTCTGTTAACGGAAGCATCGCCAGTTAACAGCCCTACAAGATCAAAGCCAAATTTTTCCCGAAAGTCTCGTAATTTTTGATTTGATAACGCTTTCAGGGGAGTTGTGTAAAAAACGCGTTTTCCTCGCGCTAGGGCGCGATAAATGGCGTATTCCCCTACTAATGTTTTACCTGAACCTGTAGGCGCACATACAACTACGGAGCGCCCAGCATTCAGGGAAGCGATCGCTTCCTGCTGGAATTGATCTAGTACAAAGGGAAATATCGACCCTAAGTCAAGTTCTGGGGATGGTGCAGGGTAATTCACTCAATCATATTTGCAACCAGGCTGTCTACTATATTAACGAGTCTATGTCAACTTCGTATAACTTAGGAGTTAATAAGTATTAGTATAGGGGAATTAGGGACTGGGAACCAATCCCCATCTTGTCAATTTCCCAGTTCTTGAGCACGTTCTGTGGCGGCCTTAACTGCTTCAATAATAGCTGATCGAAATCCTGCCCGTTCTAGTTGGACAATGCCGGCGATAGTTGTGCCTCCAGGGCTTGTTACTTGATCTTTGAGTTCTGCTGGGTGGATTTTGCGCTCTTGCAGCAGCACGGCTGTTCCCAGCACAGTTTGTAGGGCCAGATGATTGGCAACTGTTCTGGGTAAACCTGCGGCTACTCCCCCATCAGCTAGGGCTTCGATCATGACCGCTACGTAGGCTGGTCCACTACCGGATAGTCCGGTAACAGCATCTATTAGGCTTTCGGAGATTTCTACCACTTCCCCAACAGCAGCAAAAATTTGCCGTGCTATTTCCTGGTGCATGGGATTGGTGTAGGCACCACAACACAGGGCTGTCATCCCTGCTCCCACTGTGGCTGGGGTATTAGGCATGGCTCTGATAACTGGGATCTGGGGGAAGGCAGCTTCTAGCTGACTTAAAGGTACGCCCGCTAGGATAGAAATAACTAGGGGGGGGTGTTCTATGATGATGATATCTGCTAATTCTTGGGCGATCGCACTAAATATCTGGGGTTTTACTGCCAAAATCACCACTTCCTTGGCTTGAGTAAATAGCAGGCAGTTGTCTGCTGTCACCGCTATCCCATATTGCTGTTGTAAATAATTCCGACGTGAGGGTTGCACTTCGCTGACCATGACTTCTGATGTCTGGTACAACCCTGCTGTAGTAAGGCGGGATAACAGTGCTTCTCCCATTATCCCACCGCCAATTAAGCCTAGTTTAATAGTCATTAAGTCATCAGTTATTGGTTATCATTTCCACTAACGACTAGTTTACTGTGCCATCCGACTAGCTTCATTACTCCAAGGTTGATTAGCAACTACGGGACGGGATGGACGTACTGGTGGTTGTGGTACTTCGTGGAGGAATCCACCTTGGGTGCTCACTTGGACACAGCTAGGTGTGAATAAAAAGATGCTTTCGCCAATGCGCTCTTGGTGTCCGTCAAGGGCGTATGTACCCCCTGCCACAAAATCTACTGCCCGCTGAGCTTGATCTGGGTCCATTATGGTCAAGTTCAGTACCACTGATTTGCGCTCACGCAGTGCTTGAATGGCTTGAGGCATTTCTTCAAAAGTCCGTGGTTCTAAAACTAAAACTTCGGAAATTCCGTTAATTGCTCCTGGCATACCAATAACATTACTCATAGATTGTTTTGACGGTCCTGCGGCTACATCGTCCCCCATTGTAGACGCGGGTTCGCGCCAACGTCGATTCTGAGTGGTTGTTTCTTGGGGGGCTGGTTGATGGTTTTCTTGCTGATACAGATTTTGGTAGCTATCTGGTTCTGCTTCTTCTTCGTAGTACTCGTATTCTACTTGCTCATTCAAACCCACAAAGTCTCTGAGTTTGGAAAATATATTGTTCATTTTTCATCTCCTGGTGAATATTACCTTAAATTGATCTGGCTGTAAGTTTTCTTTGCCAGTGTTCATAGCTACATTACAATACTAGATGTAGCTTTTGTTACAAATTTTAGTCATAAACAGATCCTATTAACAGGATCTGTTCGCAACATTGAGTCAAGATTATATCCTATGAATTTTCCGCAGGTAAAGTTCCTTTCACCCATTTTGTCTTAGTAATTACTTTTGTCAAGTCTATATGTTTTTACACCTTGCTTAAGCAAGGTGTAAGAATTTTTGTGCGGTTAGCCCTTAGCCTTTCCGTTACTTATATGGACGATAGGGCTATGAGCGATCGCCAAATATGATCGTTCCCAATCTTACCATCGTTGCTCCTGCTCGCACTGCCAGTTTGTAGTCCTCTGACATCCCCATTGATAGGTGCTGCATTTTCAAGTGCGACCAGTTTTGCCCTTGGATTTCTGTTGCCAAATTATTCGTTTGATTAAATACATCCAATATTTCCGTATCTGTTAATCCTAAGGGGGGAATTGTCATCAAACCCTGAATTTGTAAATTTTTGTATTGATCAAGGGTGCTTAAGTCAGTTAGTAGTTCTGGTACAGTCCAGCCAAACTTGAGAGGATCGGGGAGAATTTTGACCTGTAGGCAAACCTGGGGACTCACTCCGAGTTGTTGCGCCAGTTGATCTAGGCGTTGAGCCAACTGAAGATTATCTACGGAGTGAATCCACTGAAACTGTTCCAAGGCTTTTTTAGCCTTGTTGGTTTGCAAATGTCCAATCAAGTGCCAGGTAACGCCCACTAAATCTTGCAACTGGGCTTGTTTACTGGCAGTTTCTTGGATGCGGCTTTCTCCAAAATCACGAATGCCGGCAGCGTAAGCGGCTCGGATTTGTTCCGGTGGAACTTGTTTAGTGACAGCAATTAAGCGCACACAACTAGGGAGAGAGGCGCGAATGGCAGAGATCTGTTCTCTAATCGAACTACTCATTGGAACGTGCGTTGGAAAACACTCTGAAGCTGATCGTACTCTTGGGAGTGTCCCATGCGTCGGAGGTTACGCAAGCGATTTTCCAGCATCATTCTCGCTTCAGTGCGTCCTATAGACTGAAATTTAAGACCTTTAACATCGCTTGTTACCAAAAAAAATAGGCGTTGGGCATAAAGTGTAGTAAACAGATCCTGGTTTTCATCAACCATGCAGATCCGATAAAGTAAACCCCAAGTTGGATGATTTATGTAGGTTTCTGAGTTGTCTGGATTCATTTAATAGTCAAGGTGGGGGTGTGTCTCTGTCTTATTGCATTCCCGGACAAACATTCGGAATGTTTGGGGAAAACCTGTGTAGACCTTGATCTAGTTTCTCATTAGCAGATGAAGTTTGGCATTTTTGAAAAAGAGGGAACAGAAGCGATGGCGTTTCCGTCAATTTAGGAAACCTTCCTACTCTTTTAATCACCCTGGGGTATTTCCCTATTTTGCCATAATTCTGGTTCTATGGCGCAAAATAGGTAATTTTGCTAAAAAAGTCGTTTCCCACTCCCTTTCCACCGCACCAGCAGTACACCCAAGACTGTAAATCCTAATAGGACTGTGGCTGATTTATTCGCCCAAGTCAATTCCAGGGAGCCTAGGTAATGGGAACCCGTCATCACTGCATGGATGGTGCTAAGGCACAGGGCAGGTACACTTAAAAGATGAATTTGTCGCCACCGCTGACCTAAGACTTTCTGCAATGTGTCAAAACTTGTTATAGCCGCAGGTGTCATTAACGCTAAGGCCATCGCACCTAACGCCATACCCCATTGAAACGCTTGGGGGAGGAAAAAGAAAGCCTCAAAATTCCACTGTAGGGAGTGTTCCATCATATGGGCTGTGTGGGCCACCGACAGGATATATGCCCCTACTCCTAAGCTGCGACGGTAGATAAGGAGAGAACCCCACAAGCTGCTAATAGGACGAGCAATTAAGGCTAAGACTAAACAAATCAAGGCAGCATGTCCGGTGTAGTCTGTCATCGTGTCACCTGACCGGAGTAAGGTGATAGCGCCAACAAGTAGGGTTACCCATCCACCTAAGCGAAATAATTGGCTACGCCTGTCTCTGCTGACCAAGGAGGTGGAGATACCGACACCTAGCATTGTGGGTAGGGTTCCTAGGCCAAAAGCCAGCATAGTGGCTGCACCCATCCACCAATGCCCGGTTTCAGCAGCTTTAATTTGGGCAGCAAAGAGGAAGCCGCAGGGCAGGAGACCCCACATCATCCCTAAGATTGCTGGTGTCCACCATTGAGTAGATGAGGACACCTTCAACATTCCCTGGCTCAGACGGGTGTGTAATTTAGGTTCTAGGAGGGGGTGTAATAGGGGAATGGGGGGTAGTAAGTCTGGTTTGATTTGTCCGAGTCCAAACCAAATCAGCATCAAGCCAGTGATAATCGCCAACCAGTGGCGGAGGTTACTGCCAACACCAGCTAGCTGCCCACCTTCTATTAGTACAGAGCCTATGGCACCAATACCAGCACCAACTAGGGCGTAGCTCAATATCCGTCCTAAGTTGACTAGGATTTGAAATTTTAATTGCTGTAGCCAAGGAGGAGTATTTTGATTAGGTTGTGTCCCTTTGGCGCTAAGGGAAAATCCTACGGCTAGGGGTCCACACATCCCAAAACAGTGGCCAAAGCTACCGAGGAACCCTAGGGTGGTCATTAATATTAAGTCTACCATATACTATATTTCGTTGTTTGCCCCGTTGAGCACTTTGTCAACAGACAGGGAGTCAAATATGGGATTTTATCAAGCACCTGAGTCTTGAGGAGGCAGGAGACCTTTATCCAGTGTAGATAAGACTAGATATTAGTTTGTAAATATTTCTGTTCGGTTACTTAATAAGCCTAGATGCGCTGAAACAACTATTTTTCTTTGAAAATGATTTTACTAGATCGGTTCTCTAGCAGTCTCACTACCAGAAAGTTGAGCAACTTTAGCTAGGGGGACCTTTTCCACCTCTGGCAGGGTTTCTAGGGCTAGAGGGGTGGACTGGCTAGCTCCAGATAACCGCTTTAACAGGTTTGGTCGGGAATCATATAACAGGTAGATAATCTGATCGCCCACTTCCCACTCTTGATTGACTCGCATCACCTCCAAGCGTTGTTCTCGCTCTAACAACAATGGTACCAACAGCCCGGAGCGAATCTTTTCTTGGATATGTTCCTGTTGACTATCAAAGTCTTCTTCACTCAGGGTTGTTGTCCCCAATTTCACTCGGCCATCAGTTAAATACTCATTCCAGGTCTTCACCCCCAAGTCGGGGATAAAGGCTTGATCAACTTTACCGTTACTAGAATTATTTGCTTGCGGATCACGGGGAAACACCGCTAAGACTCGTGGTGGGTTGAATTCTTCTGCTGCCCTCTGGGCCAAAACATAATTCACCTCCCCGTTATGAGTCATGGCCAAGAAAGTCCCCATGTAGGCAATTCCGGCTTCTTCTAATACCTCCCCATCCAGGGCACTACTACCAATCACCCGGAGATTTTGGGCTTCCGCTTGGGCAAAACATTCTGGATCTGTATCAATCATCACCACATTTTCTCCCCGTTCTTGAAAGAAGCGGGCAATCAACAAACTCATGGGATTACAACCCACTATTAATGCTCCTGTGGCATCTTTAGAGGTGATGCGAAGGCATCTGGATACCCAACCTGCAGTTAGCCCCTGACAAACCACCGTCATAATAATAGTTAAGAACACCAAGGCTTTGATAGCATCACCACCATTGACACCACGCTGGGTGAGGGAGATGGCAAATAACGAGGCAACGGAAGCTGAGACGATTCCCCGTGGAGCCACCCAGCTTAAAAACACCTTTTGCCGCCAGTTCAGGTTACTATTCCAGGTACATAGCAAAATATTAATCGGGCGCACCACAAACATCAGTGCCAAAACCGTAAATAAACTACCCCAACCCAAGGCAAATACACTGGCAATAGATAGGTCAGCCGCCAGCAGAACAAACAGTACGGAAACACTGAGAATCGTCAGTTGGTTCTTAAAACTGCGTAGTAGGCGTTCCTCTGGCACGGAGGAGTTAGCAAATACTGCCCCAGCGATTACCGTGGTCATAATTCCTGATTCACTGCGGATCGCCTGCGCTAGGGTAAAAAGACCCCATAACACTGCTAGCACTGCCAGGTTTTTCAATTCAAAGGAGAGGAATCTAGCGTATTTAAAAATTCCACTCATCAAGTAACCGCCGATAGCCCCAATAGCTGCACCAATACCCAGACGTATCAGTAAGCCAGTGATGGCATTGAAGGGGTCAGCATCACCATTCAAAACTGTGTCGAGAACCACGAAGGCTAGGATCGCTCCCACTGGGTCAATTAAGACCCCTTCTCCCTCCAACAAAGTTGCCACTTGGCGATCAACGTTTATTTGCTTGAGAAGGGGTCCAACCACCGTAGGCCCCGTGACCACGACTATGGAAGCATAGAGGAAAGCTATATTCCAAGGAAATTCTCCCAGCCAGTGAGCAGCCATACTACCCCCTAGGAGGGTGATCAACGTTCCTAAGGTGACAAGTCGCTGCAAGCTGACGGAAACTCGCCCTAGCTCACGAAAATCTAAGTTGAGTCCCCCTTCAAATAGGATGATTGCTGTTGCTAAGGCAACAATTACTTCCAACCCAGCACCCAACATTTGCGGATGCAGCAGCCCAATCCCATCAGACCCAAGCAGGATGCCAAAAAGCAGCAATAGTACAATGCTCGGTACTCTCAGGTATACAGCTAACACCTGAGCACTAATACCTGCAAGGACTGCAATCACCATTTGGAGGTTAATTTCAAAAGATGCTTCCATGTTGTAGATTTTGAGCGATTGATTTCAAAATCTTTGGCGAAGATTGATTGTTACTAGCTCTACAGAATACAACATTACATCCTTTATTCATTACTGAACCTAGAGCTAAAGGAATGGTCAAAGAGTTATGAGGTAAGGAGAGTAGAGGTTTGTTCATACTTAGTTTTTCATACTACTCCATTTTAGGCTGATTGGCGAGGGGGAAAATATGGGAAGTAGATGTCAGGTGGCAGGGGAAAGGGGGGAGAGATTAGACATCTCCGAAAATGAGCCTGAAACCCTGATGCAGCAAGACGCAGACATTAATTGTCGGAGATGTCTATTGAAGTGTTCTCTACTAATCCCCTTTCCCTCAAGGATGCACTTAGGCTGCTTAATGTTCCATTGTGAAATTAGGGGCTTTTTTGTTGGGAATATCTGTTGACATCTGCTGAGAATTCAGTTACCTTATAAAAGGCGAATGAGTTCGATGCCCCCATCGTCTAGAGGCCTAGGACACCTCCCTTTCACGGAGGTAACGGGGATTCGAATTCCCCTGGGGGTACTATTAACTGGCTAGGGATTGTACGCGATCGCGGATTGCCAGCAGGTTCAATCTTAGGTCAGCACTGAGGCGGTGTTCAATCAATGCAACTGGCATAGTGAGTTTAGGCCAAACCTGGATTGTATAGCTCAGATTTGTCCCCAAGACTGTATCAAGACTGCTTGGTTCTAACAACCAACTGCCAGAAAACCCTTTAAAATCTCCCTCTACCATCTGGAAGTTAATTTTTGTGGGGAAGTATTCTTCCAGATCCAGGACTACACGGGCACAAAATTTGAAATTGAGTAGGCGCTGAGAGCCTACTTGCTCTAGGCGAATTCCTCCGCTAGGGTGTTCTAGCAGACGACTCTTAGCTAAGTTGGGGATAAATTCAGCCAAGGCTTCATAATCTGTAAGCACGCGCCAAATAAGTTCAGATGGATGGGGAATCTCCACCTGGGCGGTAATCTGGCGTTGCCGTTTGGCTATTTTTTCCACTTGGACTTTCACCCCATCTTGATGATCAGTACTCAAATCTAGCGGCTGATCGATTTCTTCATTGAGGATGTTGGCATCCGAGTCTGTGGTGTTGTGTTGTTGAGTCACTTTTCTGAACAGAGTTGGTTAGGGTCAGAAAATTGGGGCAGAGTCAAGATAAAGGAAATCTTACTCAAGTCAGAGTCCACTAAGGGAGTAATCTCTAAGGTAATTACCCCATTCAAGTGCTGGACTAGAGATTTGACTAAAGCTAGTCCTAATCCAGTTCCAGGAGTCCAGCCCCCTTTACCGCGACGAAATTTGTCAAAGATATAGGTTGCGTCCTCTGGGGAGATACCAGTTCCTGTGTTAGTTACTTTAATAATAACCTGATCAAGTTGCTGATTAACTCGGTGAGCAGCCTGGATGTGAACGATTGTATCAGGCACCGAGTATTTACAGACATTATTTAATAACTCGCGAATGATGCGATCAAAACTCTCAACTTCAGTTTGCCATTTTAAGGGCTGAGAGGGTAGATCTAAGGAGATGTTGAGTCCCCTATCTGCCAGTTGTTTACTCACAGATGTAATTAAATCCTGAATTATTAGATTCAGGTCAATAGTTTCCAGTCGGAGTGCATCTGGATGGGACTCTAGTTTCTGGAGGGTTAGCAAGTCATTAATGAGGTTGATTTCCTTGGTACATTCCTGCTCTAGAATGTCTAAGTACCTAGCTTGACGGTCTGGGGGAACGTCTGGCAACCGCAGATTGCGGATGGACATGAGCATATTTGTCAGGGGGTAGCGCAGGCGATCGCTCATATTACTCAAAAATTCGTCTTTGAGTTGGTTTAGTTCCTGGAGCTGCTCTACATAATGCCGGGTTCTTTCATATAATTTTGACTGTACGTCTAAACTGCGCTTTAGTTGCTCTGTTCGCTCGTCTACCAAGTTCTGAACTTGCCGCAGGGTTTGTGATTGGATGATGGCATTACTGACTTGGGCGCAGACCATATCTACTAGATTTAATTCCGCCGGTTGCCAAGAGCGGACTTCGGCTTGCTGTAGTACTATGAATCCTAAAACTCTGCCTTGGTTCTCCAAGGGCATTAGTAGGATCGCCGGAAATTCTTCCACTGCAAATAAGGGAGCAGATGGCAAGCGATTGCCTTGATCTTCATAGTTATCAATAATTACAGATGTGCCCGACTCTGTAAATATCCGCTGACATAGACCACACTCTAACAGCCAGAAACTTTGATCTAGGTTACTGTAGCTAGATGATGCTCTATTCCATTCGACAATCACCGTAGCTTTAGCCTTAGGAATCTGCTTTTTTGTTAGGGGTCGCAAAATTGGGTTTGCATATTTCAAGAGGATGAGTAAGCCCCGATCTGCCTCGAGAGATTCAGCGGTTGAGGCAATCACTAATTGGAGCATCTGATTTAACTCCAGATTACTCCGGTTCAGTAGAGTTAGTTGCTTGATTAATTGCTCATATTGAGTCCTCTTTTCGATACACCGCTGCTGGGAGGCGATCAAACCTGCTTGTACCACTTGGGAAAAAGCGATAGCGCAGGATGACTCTACTGCTTTGAGTAGTTGCTTTTCTGTTTCATTCCACTCATAGTGTTGAAATTTAATCAGGCTAACCACACCGTTGTTATGTCCACCGAACCGGGTAGGAATAGCTAAAACCGTTTTAATTGGTAGTGGTAAGTACTGGCAGCTAATCACCAGACTTTTTTGAATTGTGTCAATGTCCTCAATAATTAACGGATTAGCCGCGCACTGTACTACTGGCAAGTCACTCAGTACTTGTTCCATTGAGTACTTTGTCCCTGAATGAGGCATCTGGAGGTATTGATCAGCATACCAATTAGCAGTGATTGCTTCACAAAAAGCTTCACTAGATACTGTTACTAAACAGCAACAATCTACTTGAAATGCTACTCCAAGTAAATGAGCTATTTCTTGTAGCATCAAGGACGTAACCGAGTTGTTAGCAATAATATGGTTTATCTCTTGTGCCAGTGCCTGGGAAGTTTTTTCCTGATGCAGCATCAGTTTAACTGGGTATGGTTGTGTCTTTTCTAGTGTATCCGGGCTGTGTAGCGGTGGCGATAGACGTTTCTTTGTTTCTGATCTGCTTTTGGATAGTGATCCCATTTTCTTGCACTCAACCTTTTGGTGTGTTCTCTACTGTTAGTTCTGTCAGGACACCTTGGTGAATTGTAAATTTCTGAGAATGTTTGCTTCCACCTGTTACGGCCCCTTCATATTTCAGATGATTTAGTTCTTGAGATACTTAACTGAATTTTGTGTCTTATACTCTAATCTCTAATCTGTAGAAGTATGTCTTTAGAAGTAGTACGTAGATGATTTTTAACATTTTTGTGTCTATTTAATTGATTAATCTAAGTCTAAGATATCCTGTCTCTACATGTCCTTAAACCGTAATTTCTCTGGAATTCAGGCAGGAGAAATATAAACTGATTCCGTGCTAATACCACTAGTAACGTAAAGTTTGATGTTATAGATATTTCATAATTTTGTGCACGACACAACCCTATCTGTCTCACCTTAATTAAATAAATGAACGCTCTGGTGATCACCAGAGTGTGTAAGGGGAATATGAAGTTCATTTAATTAGAAATTAAGCTGTTAGGGGCATTTGCCGGCAAGCTTTAACGTTCGTAGAGTCCTCTACCCCCCAGTCAAACTTGCTTCTGCCGATTCTTGATTTACAGATAAATTTCCCCGCATCCGGAATATAACGGTAATTCTTCTTCTTTTAATACATACAATCAATAAATTTACCTCCCTAACTCCCAGATCCTCCGATGTAATCTTTTAGCAGAAAGGAAGTAATTAAATCCTGGCGTGGGGTTGAATTTACGCGTACTCCCAAACTCCTCCCTCAAGGGAAACTAACTTAAAATTACTGACAACTCCCACTTGAAAGCGCGGGCTATGAGAAAAATACTGTGGTCCGGGTTGGGGACCCTAACCAAGCAATTAACTCCACCTTCACCCCATCTGACCCGATTTATTTTCGCCAATTTTGCCTAGAGTGTGAACTTAGTGGGCGGTTGGCAACCATGAACCAAGCTGGTCGCAGTGCCGAAATCATCATTGCTGCTGCTAACTTCACCTTAGAATGGGTAGTTGCTATTACTGCTGTTGCTAGGATGAGTGGGGTAGGAAAGACAGAATTGGCACTGCAATATGCTATGTATCACTGGGAACAAGGAACCTACCCCGGTGGAGTCTGTTGGTTGGGGGTGTTGGGTGTGGATTTGGGGACTCAGATTTTGCCGTTTGCAGTCCAGGAATTCGGGTGGTGTCATACCCAAGCTAAATCTTTAGGAGACTTCCAACTAAAAAAATATCGAATTCCCAGGGGAGCAGAGGGAGTAACAGTCGTGTTGAGTCCATAAATTGGGATAATTTAATTTCTGGAAGTCCCTTATTCCTCTTTTTTCCCTCCTCTCGATTTTACGCTATTTATTTTGAGACGCCATTTTTACCGAAAATTTGCTGTACTACTCTCACCTCTAATCCTTTCTACACAACACTTTCAGCCTTTTTTGGCAGTGACATTTAATTTGAGACGCACGACATTTAATTTGAGACTCGACAACAGTCCAGAACAACAAAGCGATGGCTACTATCTAACAAAAAATCCCCGACTTCTTGAAGAAATTGGGGATCTGATTTTTTCAGTATTTGTAAATTAAATAGACATGCTATACAAGTCTACTTTTTTACTTAACACTGGGTTTGCTGACCACAGTTATGCAAAGCCCTTAACAATTACTGAGCAGGGCCTTTAACAAATACTGAGTAAGTGCGATTGCTAGAGCCAGAAAAAGCGGTCTCGTTACCTCCAGCATCTGTAAAAATAACTTTTCCAGTCAAGTTAGGCAAAAAATTGGGATTGTTATCTAGAGTGTAAGCAATAGAACCTTGTTGCGGATAGTAGAAGCCAACAAAATCTCCTGCATTGACTTGAATAGGAGTTGGAAGGGTAAATGTATTTTCACCAAATTATCCGCGCCGAGGAAGCCCCTAGATTTATCTATGGGGGCAAGGCGCGGGCGAATTTATTCGCCGTGGTTCCATTACTATGCATACCCGTATCCATCTTTTTTATGAATTGC
>Ga0116227_10009621_pt1 | contig 17424 bp, 13 predicted proteins | sample S1TSphgellanicum_FD_89693 | JGI IMG/M metagenome (GOLD analysis project Ga0116227, IMG submission 89693) | Host-associated microbial communities from peat moss isolated from Minnesota, USA - S1T2_Fb - Sphagnum magellanicum MG | ecosystem: Host-associated > Plants > Peat moss > Unclassified... | reverse complement strand
GTAAACCAAAAAGTTTTTTATAAGCCTTGCCACGCAAACATTTCAGCGAAATACAGGTAGATAACAAAACAACCTATTGGTGAGCATTTCAGGAGATCGCTTCGCCAACGGCTATGGTGGGTGCTCTTAAACCCATGGTGAATACTCCTGGTTCACGAAGGCTGAAACCCTTATTTTTACGTTCATTTTCCCAAGTTTGTGGTTTACTGATTAAACTTTCTCAGAATCATCGTCGTCAAAAATTCCCCAATCATCCTCTTCCACCTGATGAGTAGTTGGTGGCTGGTAGGGAGGAATAATCACTCGGTAATCAGCATCGTAAACGGATTCACTTTTACCTACAGCCGTATTTTTTGGCTCATTATAGCTGTATGAGTAAACTGAACCGGATTGAGGTTCTGAGGTTTTCGGATCCCCCCAATCATCGTCTAAGGCGTTAGCGGTTGCTTCCCAATCGTCAGGTTTTTGATTGGGAGTTGGTGGTGGACTAGTGCGGGGAGGATCAGGTTTTTGATTGGGAGTTGTCTGGGTTTTAGGTGAATTAGCCGGGGTCTTGCGCTGCTGTCCCACAGATATACTGGACAAGTTAGATAGGGTAATGATTACCAGATAGGTGAAAGCACCAGCCGCAGCACTGAAAAAAATCCACAATGCCAGGGGTAAGGGGTGACTCCGCATGCCCAAAAATCCGAGGGACAAGACAGGGGACCAATTTTGAGCTAACAGTAGGGTTAGCCCTCCTAGCACCGCTACCAAAAGAATTAAGCGAATTACAGCCATAGATAATTCAAAATTCCCAATTCAAAGTTCACGGTCCCCCCCACACCATCGTCGCAGCGGAACACAATCAATGTCTAGTTGATCTAAAGCGCGGGCCACTACGAAATCGATCAAATCCTCTATGGTTTGCGGCTGGTGGTACCAGGCGGGAATGGCGGGGACAACTCTAACTCCCGCTTCCGCTAGGGTGGTTAGGTTCCGCAGGTGGATGAGACTAAAAGGTGTTTCGCGGGGGACAATAACCAGCTTCCGTCCTTCTTTAATTTGGACATCTGCTGCTCGCTCCAATAGGTCGGAACTCAAGCCCACTGCTAGTTTTGCTACTGTACTCATACTACAAGGAATAATCATCATCCCCACGGTCCGGAGGGAACCACTGGCAATGCTAGCGCCCAGATCACTCCAAGGATGACAGTGAAGTTTACCTGATAGTTTAACTCCAGCTTGCTCTCGCCAGAATTGTTCTTGCTTTACTGGTTCTGGTGGCATTCGCAGATTTTTCTCGGCCTGCCAGACCAAGTAAGTTGATTTGGAGGCGACTAGTTCAATGTTATACTCTGCTGCCAATAGATATTTCAGGGCGCGAACGGCATAGATTAGACCTGATGCACCTGTCACGCCTAAAATTAGAGGTTTGGTATTAGATGACACGTATTTATACAGAGAAAATTTTATTCATCTTCACTATAGGGATCTAGTTCGTCCTCTGCTAGGTAAATATCCGATAGATCTTCATGGTGAACAGTGCTCCCTAAGCCTTTAGGCACCCCATCGCTACCGACGGTTACTAGGTCAATTTGCTGACGGTAGTAATCGACGCTCTTAACTTGTACAGCTACCCGATCGCCTAATCTGTAGGAAGCGCGATTTTTTCGCCCAAATAGTGCCTGCTGTCTAGCACGGTATTCATACCAATCGTCTTTGAGGGAACTGACATGTACTAATCCTTCAATCCGTAAAGGGACACTGGGGTTATCCTTGGACTCAAACTCTGGGGATTTAACTTCAATTTCCACAAAGAACCCGTAGGACTGAACGCCAGTAATTACCCCCTGAAATACTTCACCGATGCGTTGTTTCATGAGTTGAGCTTTTTGCAGTCCAGCTAGGTCGGCTTCGGCTTCGTGGACTTCTTTTTCCCTGTCGTTGATTTGCACAATCACGCGAGTTAAATCACTTTGGAGTTCTTGTTGTAGTTCTGGGGGGAGAACATTCCAGTTAATTTCTATGTGACTGTGACTGTGGCGCAGGTTAACCCGTTCTTTGATGCGGGTGTTACGGCGATCGCGTCCGTGTTCTAGGAGGATGTGATACACTCTTTGCATCAATAGATCTGGGTATCGGCGCAGGGGCGCACTAAAGTGGATATATTCTGGGAGGGCTAACCCAAACAGGGGTGCTTTGGTGGTGCTGTACATTGCAGGCTTGAGGGTGTCCTGCAATAGATAGGTGAGAACTTGCTCCGATGTGGATTCAGCAAAGGCTCTAGTTAGGTGTTGGTAGTCTATGGGTTGGATTTCTGCTTCTGGGGGGAGTATTAGTTCCACACCCAGGTTAATTGCCAATTTGAGCATTTCTTGGACATCTTCGGGGTCTGGTGTACCTTGGACTCGCCAAATGCTGGGAATACCTAAGGCGCTTAAGTGATTGGCGATGACTTGATTTACTAGTAGCACTAATTCCGTTAGAAGCGATCGCACTGCCGTATCTTTGACTACCACTGCTCCCAATATCCCTTCATCGTAGTAGGAGTTTTGGCTGGGTGGTAGGTTTAACTGCAAGCTCCCCCTAGCTAACCTGGATTTTTTGACTAGTTTTTGGATGGTTTCTAGGTTTTGCAATAACTGAATGATATCGGGGGATTCATCTATTGGTTCACCCGTGAGAATTTCTTCTGCTTGGTCCTTGCTCACGGCAATATCTACGTTGATGACGCTGGGTTGAATTTCCCATTCGAGGATTTCACCTGATTGTCGGTCTATGGTGATCAAAAATGAGAGGGTGAGGCGATCGCTTTCGGGAATTAGGGAGCAGCGATCGGCTACGGCTTCTGGCAACATTGGCAGTACTAATTCCCCTAAATATACTGACCGACCTCGTTTAAGTGCTTCTCGGTCTAGAGGGTCATCGACTTGGATGTAGTGGGTGAGATCGCTGATATGGAAGCCTAAACGCCAGTTTCCCCCTGGGGCTTTTTCTAGACTCAAGGCGTTTTCCACCACCTTGGGATCGCCAATGCCTTCAAGGGTGATGGTAAACAGGTCACGGAAATCTAGGCGGTTTTTCAGGTCTGCCTTTAGTAGCCTCTTTGGTAACCTAGTAGCTGCTTCCAGGACGTTCTCCGAAAAGTTACGACTTAGGTCATGCTTACAAGTTACTAGGTCAATGTCCGCTGCCGCTTCGGCATCGCTGCCGAGGATTTGCACTACCCGACCAAGGGGTGGGTATTGGGCTAGAGGATAACGCAGCACTTCTACATGGGCTAGATGGTCGATAGCTTCTTCTAATTTCATGCCGTTGGGCTGTAGTTTCAACTCAAATAGCAGTCGATCATCTAAGGGTACGGCTCGGAACCCATTTTCTCCCTGTTTGATTCTAGCCAGTAAGGTGTGGTTGGAACGCTCCAGAATTAGCTTGACTTCTCCTTCGGGGGAGCGCCGTCTACTTCCCTCCTTGAGTACTCGCACCAAAACGCGATCGCCGTTCCAAGCATTACTGAGGTGACTTTCGCGGATGTAAATATCCTCTGACCCTTCTATGTCTTGAATTGCAAAGCAAAAACCTTTACTGGAACAGCGAAGTTTGGCTTCTATCAACCCCTCTTCTGATACACGCCGATACTTGCCCCGTTCCTTAACTAAAATCCCGATTTTTTCTAGAACCTCTAGGGTGATGTGAAGTTTTTGCAAACTATCATCATCTTCGCACCCTAGTTTCTTTTCTAAAACTTTCCGAGCCACCAATTTTTCATCCGTGAAATTGGCTAGGAGTGTAGCGATTGAAAATTCCATGCAGTGAACCGACCTTTGGTCAAAACATCATTTTTAAAAGGACACTTGCGTAGGAGTTCTAGTGTTGGTTAGCCATCACTGTGGACAAATTTACCAACTTTAGGGACTACTATCAAAGTATCCGGTACGGAATCTGGTTCTGCTCTTGTATACCCTCACAGCCTACAAATATGTGAATAAGTCAGCCCCTGCTCAGACTCAGGTGCACAACATTCTCAAAGTTTCCCAGGGTTCGACTACCTCCATCTAACCAATCTGATCAAGCACTCCTGATACGTGACTTTGCCCTACGTAAGTGATTGTGCAACGGTTTTCGTCAGAGGCTTAGTTTAGCGAACTCTCTACGCTGCCCAAAAGCATTGATACGGAAAATTACGGTTATTGATTGTCTAGACTGAGGTAATTTTACGGTATGAGACTTTGATAATGTAACTAAGAGAAGCTGCTGTTCAAACTAATCTTCCCATTTATGTAGAAGCGGTAACAATTAGGTCAGCAACTTAACAAACAGTGAGGGCGAACCTTATCTTTATTATTGTAGATTTGGAGTACACTTGCAGAAAATCGTCCTGAATTTTGAATTTGGTATCTAGTATATCATTGAAGGGGGAATCACTTAGAAGTAGTAGTAGCTAAATATTTGTCCAAAAAACTGCTGCTACAATTAGGACATAAGGTTAGGGTGTTAATTGCCCATGAGATTTCTAACTAGTGGACGTAAAATTGAAAGTACCTTTAGACATCTAATCTGGTAATAGTAGGTTAAATCCTATCATAGTTCCATATCCAGGACAGCAGGATAGGAAATTTCAGTTTGATTCAGATGGGCAGATAGGTTACCTCGACCTTGTAATTAAACAGACTTAGATTGGTGGCAGTATGATGTTAGCTCAATTCCAGAGCTTGTATCCCAACGGCAGTCTTATCTCGGAATTAGTAGAAATTTTTCAAGGAAAATATATTGTCCGAGCAAGCGTGCAAGTTGAAGGCGTTACCCGTGCTACTGGTATGGCAGGGGCAGAAACAGTGGAAGCAGCGGAAGACCAAGCCAGAAATCGGGCTTTGATGGTTTTAGGAATCACCAGTGAGGCTGGAGAACCAAAGCCTATCTCCTCAGTACCCATAGCCTACCCTGATACAAAAGATGGGGTCTTCATTAGTAATCAAGAAAGCTCCTTCACGTCCCCTAGTGTGAAGGAGTTAAGAATTGACATGAGTAGTAAGACTAAAAGTGATACCTATAGCCCGGAAATAACTCAACTCTTCCCTGTGATTCCTAACGAGGACAGCCAATTTGATCTTCCCGAAGAGAATATACAGTTTGACAGCCAACCCCTAATGGGAACGGCGGCTAGTAATGTCACCCCATTTACGCCCCGTAATTATACAACACAGGAGGAAGCAGCTACCCCAACGGGGACAGGGAGGAAAAAGAAGAAGTCTGAACCCGTGGACTTATCAGATATTATTGCCAAGACAGATGTTCAAATCGAGCGTTTGTGTTGGACACCAGAGCAGGGGAAAGATTATCTGGTTAAAACCTACGGCAAGCGAGGTCGTACTTTACTCAATGAGGAGGAGTTGCTGGATTTCCTCCAATACTTGCAATCACAGCCAGACCCTCTGGCAGGGTTTTGAGGGTTGAGGGACGGGGACTGGGTCTAGGTTTTTCTCCCCTGCTCCCCGCTCCCCGCTAAACTACTGCCATCGGACGACTACCTGCGGCATGACGATCAATCACTTGGTCAATTAGACCATATTCCTTAGCTTCCTCTGGAGACATAAAAAAGTCGCGTTCTGTATCTTCAACGATACGCTCCATTGGTTGACCAGTGTGGTCAGCCAAATACTCATTGAGTCGGCGCTTGTGGTATAAAATTTCCCGTGCTTGGATTTCAATATCAGTTGCTTGTCCTTGAGCACCACCTAAGGGTTGATGAATCATAATCCGGGAGTGGGGTAGACTCATCCGTTTTCCCTTAGCACCAGCACTGAGGAGAAAAGCACCCATACTGGCAGCTAATCCAGTACAAATTGTACAGACATCAGGGCGAATGTGCTTCATGGTATCAAAAATACCCATACCAGCCGTTACCGAACCACCGGGAGAATTAATGTACATATAAACGTCTTTTTCCGAGTCTTCAGCATCTAAAAATAGGAGCTGGGCAACAATTAAGTTAGCCAGGTGGTTATCAACTTGCTCTCCTAAAAAGATAATACGCTCACGTAACAGTCGTGAGTAAATATCGAAGGCCCGTTCGCCTCGACTCGATTGTTCAATAACGATAGGAATCATGGAGGGTGTGGGTAGTTATAGTCTAAGTCTATTTTATCTATGGCAAAATTTAATTGTGGTTGTAGATACCAGATGGAGTTGAGCAGTTCTTGCTGGAGGCAGCTATGAATCCCCATAAATAAATGACGCTGTTGGCAAATTCATAGGGGGTAACACCCCTCATGCCCCTCCAAGTCTTACTCAGAGTGCCTTCCTTGGTGCGTAGTAGCAAATTACTACACCAGTTCTCAGTAGAAAAAACAACGCCAAATCAAAGGTTTTAGGGTGGGGGTTAGACCCATCATTAATTCGCCAACAACATCATAAATTTAGGGGATTTAATCAGGACGTAGTATTTCTGGCGCTACGGGTCTCGAAATCCAGATTTTTTGGTTTTTCATTAATAAATTTGTCAGGATTCAGACCCTGTGGCATAGGGTAAAAAATATATCTAACACGCAGGCTCCCCCAAAATTGTTCTAAATTACCTAAAACCCATCTCATCACGTGCCTTTGGGTCAGCTTTTTTGGCTTCGTGTTGATTTAGCTAAATCATTGCGGGCACTTTTTAGCAGTGAAAGGTGTCTCAAGTAGGTATACCCACCCCAATGCGGGAAATTTCAACAAAGTTGTAATTGTTGCAAATACTTCATAATCTGAACATTTTGCTCTCGAAAACTGACACCTTTAATTCATAGATACTTTTTCCCTCGTTTTTCAGCATTTTTTTTGGACAATTGTCCGGTTCTTCCCGCCCAAGTCCGGTAAAGCAATAGCAAAAGGTGTAGTTACAATTACTAGTCCTATGAAAAATGCTATCTACTAAACACACTATGCTAGAAAGACTTATACAAGCGGCATTTATCACCTTTTTGCTCCAACTGGTAGCAATACTGAGTACTAATACTCATAATCCAACAAAAACCATATCACATATATCTGAAAGGCCCGCTATCACTTCAGGTGTTCACCCTTTTGAGTAAGGGGAGAGGGTACCAATTTTAGATTTTGGATTAGAAGAGGGATTTATCAGTTCTCTGCGACCACTCTCTTTTATCTCCTCTTCTTCCCCCTAATCTGAGATCTAAAATTCTTTCTCCCCCTAATCTAAAATCTGACTTTTTCCGTTAAGTCCGAAAACCCCTGCACTCCAAAGAGGCAGGAGGCAGTTCTTGCTGGAGGGGAAATCAAGACTTTAACTTTTGAAAACCTGATTATCTGATTTTTAATCCTTCTCCTTCCTTCTCTTTTTTATTTCCTCTTGCCTCCTGCCCTGGAGTGTCCTGCCTCAAAACCTCCACGAAAATGAGTTAGATTGGGTGGGGGAGAGACAAAATGCCTATCCTAGCTGAAGACTTTCGCTGCTGCTGCTACACCAGATCCTGGGGTAAAGTCTTCGTAGCCAAGTTCTGCTAAAGCCACCTCTAGGGAAGCAATACAGCTGAGGATATCCCGATCGCTTACAAAACCCAAGTGACCGATACGGAAAATTTTGTTCTTCAGATGGTCTTGACCACCAGCTAGGTCAATGTCAAAGCGTTTTTTCATCAATGACCGAATTTTATCTGGTTCAATTCCTTGGGGTACTACGGCTGTAATTGCTGGACTGGCATAACTATCAGCTGCAAATAGGGGTAGATTCAAGCCTTTAATTCCAGCACGGGTAGCATTTTTCAGTCGTTCATGGCGTGCAAATATTGACTCCAAGCCTTCCTGTTTCATCAGCCGCAGTGTGGTGTGTAGGGCTACAATCAGGTTAACAGGTGGTGTAAAGGGAGTGGTGTTTTTAGCAGTGGCTTTCCGGTATTGACCTAAATCCAGATAATATTTAGGCAACTTCGCCGTTTTGTAGGCTTCCCAGGCTTTAGGGCTGACGGAAACAAAGCCTAATCCAGGGGGAATCATGTAGCCTTTTTGGGAACCGGATGCGACTACATCCAATCCCCAAGCATCCACAGGCAAATTAAATGCACCCAAGCTAGTTACAGCATCAACAATAATCAGAGCTTCACCGTGTTCCTTGACGTAGCGGTTGATGGCTTCTAGGTCATTGATAACCCCTGTGGAGGTTTCGCTGTGGGTGATAACTACTGCTTTAATTTGCTTTTGGGTATCAGCTGCGAGTTTCTCCCCAAATAAATCTGGGTTCAAGGGTTTTCCCCACTCCGCCGTAATTGCTTCCACATTCAACCCGTATGCCTGACCAACTTCTACCCAGCGTTCACCAAATTTCCCATTCGAGCCAACTAAAATGCGGTCCCCTGGGGAGAGAAAATTAATTATTCCGGCTTCCACCGCACCTGTACCTGTCACATTCAACATTTGGACATCACTCTGGGTTTGGTGCAGCCATCTCAAATTTTCTGTCACCTCCGCCATGATGTTACTAAATTCAGGGGTACGGTGTCCAATTGGGTGCTTGGCTAATGCCAGTAAGGCAGCTTCTGGTACCGGGGTCGGGCCAGGAATCATTAGCATCAGCTTATCGTCCATCTGTGTATCCTAAATATTTATCAAATCACACTTGTAGATTCATTCTAGGGGAACCGAATCGCGATCGCTATTCTGGAGCCAGATGTTTGTCATTGCGGTTTATTTTTATGTTATTTTTTTTACTTTCACTCCCGATAAGCCTAAAATTCCTCGTATTAAGGTAACAAGCCGAACCTTTACCCCACAAGGCTTCAGGCAGGTTCTGTGTCCGACCATGGGGGAAGGAATTTGGGGGCTTCGCACTCAAATTATGCACTTTCAAAAGTGATATGCTCCCAATCAAACAAATTCTCTAGTCTGCCAAATCCCAAATTTCTGAATCACAAAAGCAGACAATTGCCTCACTTGACTACCAGGAACCCAGCAAGAATCACAAAATTTTTCCAGATGCTGACCAGCATAGCGATTTGTTGTATTGTATGAGCGCCATTCTCGTCCCACCAATGGTTCAATTTCACCATAAATAGACGTATTTTGGGCAACAGTATGAGCTAAAAGATTTTCAGATTCTGATACCTGAATTATAATTAAACCGTCCTGCTCTTTCCATTCACATTTGCCATCAAACAATTGATTAACCGTGATTTCTTTTATGTTTATATATTGCATATCCCCCCAACCATAGCCTCGCTCACCCCCCATCTGTAGCTTTTGACAAGCTTCTTGCCACTTCAGGCTACAATTCTCTTTCTCGAATACGTAACCTATCAAATAAACCTGTTTACCTGTATCCAATGTTCGTGGTGAGATAAACTCGACTTCATGCAATAATCCTTCATCTGCTGCTTGTTGAGGGTATACTAAAGCTGTACTGCTATAACTGCTGAGAAATCGTCGGCGAAACTGACTTTCAAATTCCCCCCAATGGTATTCAAAATCATACTTTATGCCTTGAGAAATCGCCGGATAAAAATAGGTGTAGGCTAATTCCTTATGCACTTTTTCTCCTATTGTCTCGTAATGGCGAGAATTCGTTGCTGGCTTATGTTGTTCGCGAGTTAATCGCATAGTCAATGCACCCCAAAACGATCTCCCCATTATATAGGGACGAGTCTTCTGCACATTGCCCACTTTGCCGCAGCCGATGTGTAGCGGAGATTTTAGCTTGAACACTACTTGATAAGCTTTCCACGTCACTAACTTGCCTCCTGCTCATCATTTTTTTTATCTTGTTGACTAGCCTTTGCCCCATAGCGGGCATAAATCAACATCTGCTCCAGTGTTTCCTTCGCCAGTAATAACCGCTCCAAATCAACTGTGACCTTTTCGATGATGTACTTGAGGATGTCTTCTGGTTTATCACTAATTGGTTTACCCCAATCAAAACCCAGTTCTTCTAGCAAATTGAGCATTTCTTCAACAACTTTCTTACCCTTTTCTTTCTCTTTTGCCAACAGGTAAAGGAAACAGGCATAAACACCATTTTCTTGCAGAACACCCAGTGCCTTAGTTACAGTATTTTCTACATCGCTAGCTTTCTTATCTTTAGTATTTGCAATAATCGCTTGTGCTTTTTGTGCGGCGAGTCGATCCAGATGATTGACAGTACTACTCATTACTCTCCTTCGCACCAAATTCTTTGTCTATTGGCTTTCCTACCATCGCCATACGTCCAAAGCCGCGTGTACCCATCCCACCCACTCCCAGCCACTCAATCAGCTTAAAGCCCGCTTTTACTACGTCTAAGGGAGATGTCCACGGTTCTCCTTGGAGTTGATTTTTGGTTTTATCTGCTTTTTCCTGACCTGTCTTGTTGATTTCACCGAATTCCCACCCTTGCTCCCCACTACGGTAATCATCAAGTACTACATCAGCAGTGAGGAATGTGCCACGAGGGATAGCTTCATAGGTAAACAATGCCCCTTCATTGGTTGCACCAGTATCAGGATTTATTGCTACTGATGTTCGTACTTCCAAGTTGCTATTCACTATCTGACTGAAGAGCGCATCTTTGACAATAACAATTTTGGTGATTGCTTTATAGCGCGGTTCATCTTTCCAGTCCGAATCCGCAGGGGGTGTTACCGTTACTGTGTCTCGAGAGACTTGAAGCATTAACCAGCCTAAATTTAGTGCATCAGTTCGTTTCCAGTTCAACAGCACAGTATTGATGTTATCCCAGTTATCTGACACGTTCTCTATTTTAAAACCTGTATCTTCCAATCGTTCCACTGTACTCACCCACACAGGACCGACCATTGAATGTACAGGAAACAGCAAGATCTGGGCATCAAAGATATTCACCACACCAGAATAAATCTTGCTTGGATTATCAGTATTATCATTCTTAGACTTTTGAATATAGCCGAAGGTGTAGCAGACAGGGTTTTTATCTGGCTTTTCAATTGTGTCATGGCTTTGTCCTGCTGCCCCTGGTGTTTCATACAATTTGGCTGCATAGGATCGCGCTGCACCATGCAAACTCGTGCCAGGAATTTTCGGAATTTTTGTTCCTGGTTCTCGCACAATGCTGTTGTCTACCCGTCCCAGACGATAGCCACCAGTGCCGATATGCACGGGATCAAGGGTCATAAATAGGTAACTTTGTCGCTTGTAGCTTGTCATTTTTGTTGTCCTTACCGCTCTTTCAAGATTTCTATGTGCAGTTTTACCAAGTCTGCCAATTCACCCCTCACTCCAGCGTCAATTAGTTGTTTTTGCTGGTCTTTAGGAATGCTTTTCCACGGTTTATCTTTTAACCATGTAGCATTTGCCAGGGTATCAGCAACAAACTGCTTAAACACTGGATCTTCTACTGACTGTTCCTGATTTTGCCCATGCCAAGTTTCGCGAGTGGCTTCAATGGTGTAAATCACCTGATGAAGCTGTGAGGTTTTCAGGTCTTTCAGGATATTCCAGAGTTTCTCGAAGCGGTCCAAATCTTCTAGGTAGAATGGACGAGTTCGACAGGGACGACGACCGTTTTCGTTATAGTAAATCTCGAAGCGGCGGGCGGTACTGTCGAGAAATTCAAAATCAAAAGTGGAGGGTGTAAAGTACATCCGGTCGTCTTTTTTTAAATCTTCAGCATGAACTAGCCAGCATAGTTCAGATGTACCTGGTCGCTGACTTTTGATTTTGCGTGACAGATGATCTACTTCACTATCATTAGTTGTTTTCAAGAAAACATAAGGATACCAATTATCAGGTGTAGTTCCATCACCCATTCTGTTAGGAACGTGCCAGGTAATTGTGTGGTTATCTTGCATCTGCATCAATTCCAGAGCAATTGTATCTTTAAATTGTTCTGTGCTACAGGCAAATTCTCTCTTCTCATAAGGTAATTCTCCCTGAGATTTTGAATGGACTAGCCAAGTTTTCTGGTTGTCGGATTTGTAGTTTAGCATTTGTCGTCCAGCATCTAAAGCAGATCGGAGAGGGGTACGGCGATTAAAATAGACGACACCAAGATGCAGAGGGAGACGATTACGAACTTTGCCCATTTCTAGTTCATATTTTGTTTTTATAGCCTTAACTATATCAAGAGATTTTTCAGCCGGAACAAGAGCCATAAAAGTACGTGGTTCAGAAAGAATAGGAATTACTGGGCTATATTCCTGTTCTTTAAATGAAATATTATCAATATTTAACTTACCCTGTAATTTATTGGAGCTTCCATATCCAGTTAGTTCTTCTACAAAGATTTGCTGATGACGTAACTGGTCAGTAATAAATTCAGCAGCCAATTCAACTTTTGAGCACTGTTCAGATTTAGCACCTAATTTCTTAGCAGCGTAGCAAAGATTATCTGTGGTAATGAGCTTACCATTATTATGTAAAACACTTAGTTTTGTCATTCCTAGCACCAGATCATAAGAGCTTAAAGATTGTAATTTAAGCTGCTCAATATTATTGGATTCAATGCTAAGACGACCTTGGATTTTTGGTAGTTGTACATACGCTAGTGCTGTCTGCCAAAACTGCTGAGTAGTACGCCAAACACGCTGAATACGAGAAAAAGATAGCTCTTTTTCTAGTTTCTTACCACTTGGACTACAGACAGCAAATAAAGTTTTGATCATATCGCCACTAAGCCAATAACTCAGATCAAATTGACCAACAACTAAAGCTAAACGAGCATTATTATCAGCAACTTCATCAATCCAAATGGTATCTCTAATTTTTTCATGTTTCTCGTTTAACTCTTGTAACCATGTTTCTGCTCGTTTACTACGCCGTTCTAGGCAAATACAGCAAACTTTTCTTGATTTTGCCTGATCCTTTTTCTTATTATCATTTCCTCCCCATCCTTGTGGACGAACACAACAGACTGTGCAAACATCTGTTATTTCTGCTTGCCACCAGGAGTCAGAACAATCCTGAAAAGGGGTAATTCTTGGTAATTCTTGTGTTATGGCTGTGTGTAAAACAATAGCTTTTTCTTCTGGCATTGTGATATAAACTTGAGGTTTTAACTCTCCGTTTAGCTCGAACTCATTTTTCCATCCAGCATTCATAATTTGATTTTCGATGAGATTGAGTAGCTTATTACCATCCTGATCACTCTCTAACTCTGGCACTAAAAAAGCGCTACCATTTTCATCTCGATAAACTTCATTTCCTAATGGGTAAGTTTCCTCTAAAAGTATACGAACACAATCGAGTGCTAATTGCAATGATCGTTTTCTTCCATGCAAATCACCAATAGTTACTGATCTTTCTAAAAAGCTGAGTCCATCTAATCTAATTGATAAAATACGCCACTTTAGGTTATCTTCAGTAACTTTATTCTCCAAAATATACCGAGCGGCCATTGCTTTCCAAAAAGCTGCTGTAGCTGCTCCCCATTCTGAAAGTCGAACCTCATTCAGAGGTCGCCTTGTATCTCCCACTGCACTATTAAATGCTTGTTCTACCCTTTGAATAAAGATATCACGTTTATCAATACTTTTAACTGCCTCCAGAAGTTCTAATGATTTTTCTTCGGATATAATTTCAAATCCAAACACAGAAGAAACCGGGGTTGGCTTTTGCGGATAAGGTTCTTTCTCCATTGACGGCTTATCTACATGGGCAATTCCATGACACGTGCCTAATAACTTAATTCGCCAGTCTAAAGAATGCCTTGCTTGAGAAGGATTTCTCCCCTTGTCTATTAGATTTTTAATTGAAGGAATGTTACCAGATAATTGAAGTGGATCTGGCGTTTTAAAGCCCTCTAAAACAGAAGAAATATCACTAGGATTAAAAGATGCTCCTAGGCTCTTCCAGTAATTAATACACTTGTACCAATCATGTAAAAATGCAGCAATTTCTCCCAAGATTAGTGCATCGCGTTTATCCGCTAAATCTTGTAAATTATAAGTCATAACTGATTTCCTTTCTTTGGCGTAGATGCTCTGCTATTTCCTTGGCGCAACCTTCTAACTCACTTAAATTATCGAAATTTAGTAATTTTACTAAATCTGAGTTAGGATCAACTTTCTTACTAGCTTCGTACCAAGTTTTAGCCTCCTTATACAGTTTTGAATTATGTGATCTATTTTGCCTTTGGAGAATTTTTTTGTATTGTGACTCAGTTCTAAAACTTCTATCATCATTTAAAAACTCTTGTTTTATTGTTCCATCGTCATTCAAAAATTTTAACTTTTCAATTAAAGGTGTATTTGTTTTTAGCTCTGGTATATCAGCCCGAATTGCCAACTCTCCAGGACTGTCAAATTGATCCTCCACAATCCCAAAACCACTACTGGTCTTTGCTCCAAAACCATAAACTGTGAGCATTGCTTCTATACCTTTCGCCACCAGTTCTAGATCTTTAGCAACTTGGCTTTCATAAATTATACCAAAAGGCACATATAATATTACAAATTCACCCTTGGCATCTTTGGGAACACACTCTAGATAAATCGGTCCACGTTTAGAAGTCCCTTTTTTGCGATCATGTGGGTTAATTACTTCCAAGCCAATCTTATCAAAGAAGGTTGGATAAAAGTAGAGCCAACCTGATTTCAATTTTTTATGATCTTCCTCCTCACGTTCATTACCGAAAAGCCGAATAATTTGCTCATTTTCTTCCTGATATCCCATTTGTGACAATGCTGCTCTTAATGCTCCTTTCCAGCTTGTCGAAGTAACTATTGGGGTTTTAAATACCTTATCTTTCCTCACAGGATGATCGAGTAAGTGGAAGTCACGATCATCTTTACTTAAGTAGGGTTTCCTCAACTTGAAGGGGATACGCAGCATAAAGCTGAGGAATGGTAAGTAATTGAGGGCAGAAAAATCTGGTGTGAAGTTAAACTGGTTGATACTTGGCTCAGGAACAATTTGCTCATATTTATTTTGCCATTCTTTCCAGTACTGTTTTTTATCTTTAGAAAAAAAAGTTTCTTCGAGCCAATTTCTATTTATATCGGCTGCCATGAAGTCATATTGCATGGCTAACCCTCTAATTGGAACAAGCTACGCAGAAACATTTCAGTTTCATTTCCTGTAGAGGTATCTCTGATTGAGTACCAGTCTTTGAGATTATATTCATTGGCTAGATGTTCGTGAATTTTAGTTACAATTTTTTCTCGGTTCCAGTTCGTTTTATCAACATCAGCTTCTTCAGGAATCCAACCCCAAACGCGCATTAATGTATTACTTTCATCATCTTTATAAGGTAGAGATATTTTAACTTTTGAAGCCATTTTTTTATCTTTATTATTTTTTGAAGGTCCTGCACCCATAACAAAGTGGCAGAGTTCTTCTTTGAGAATCGGTTTCCTGCTGTTAAGCTCTGACTTATCTTCACTTGTTCTAAACATTTGTCGTAAGTCATATTTCAGCTTATCTGTACTATTTTCAGTAAAATTTATTGAGTTTTTAGATTTAATTTTTGCTAGAAAAATATTCCGTAACGAAGGTAAATCTGGATATTTTTTATTGCCAGATGTACTAATGAGCCAGTTATAGAGGGATTGCATAGGAATACGATCACCCTCAATTTCAATTACACCAAACCCCATCTGAGGACGCGCCCCTAAAGCCGACCAATCAGCTATAAACTCAATTAAGCCGGCAATTATTTCGGGATCGAAGTTTGGATTTAATCTCTGGATTTGAATAATAAAAGTGCCATTTTTAGGAATAAAAGTGCCATTTTTAGGAGCATCAGAGATTTTAATGTCCTGTACCTCCAGACGAAACTGACGTTTCCAGTCAGTTGCACCAAACACTTCGCAGACCTTACAAAGTCCTTTGTTTACCTTTTTGGAATCATATAAGCATTTTTGCTCAGTTTGATCGCACGCATCACCACCCATACCTCTTACCAATACTTCCATCCACCAGCGCAAGCTACCAAGAATACCAGTTTCATGAATGCGATCGCACTTACCAGCCTCAAAGCCACCTGTCCAGATTGGAGTGCAAGTCTTAATTTTTACTTTCATTACTACTCCATGATACAACTCACTCAGTATATCCAACCTTTGTAATTCCGATTATAAAAGTAACATTTATTATACTCTAAACGGCTAATTACTGGACTTTTGCCTGGACAAAGAAAATTTTGCCTGTTAATCTCTAATAGATTTTAAAATGTGTTTCAGTCCCCTTACGGGGATGGTGTTGACGGAAAGAGTTAGTGTCTCTCCTCTCCATTACTTTTGAAAGATGTTTCAGTCCCCTTACGGGGATTAGGTTGACGGAAAGCAAGAACGATAAAGAGGACAACAGGCTAGATGGAATGTTTCAGTCCCCTTACGGGGATTAGGTTGACGGAAAGTTGTATTAGCTGGAAATATTTGGTTTAATAATGAGGTTTCAGTCCCCTTACGGGGATTAGGTTGACGGAAAGCTACTAGATATGGAGTATTGGATAGGAGAGTGTAGGTTTCAGTCCCCTTACGGGGATTAGGTTGACGGAAAGAATTAAGGGTTGGTATGAAGCGATCGCTGATTTAGGTTTCAGTCCCCTTACGGGGATTAGGTTGACGGAAAGATAATTGATAAGCCTAGTGCTGTGTATATTAATGATGTTTCAGTCCCCTTACGGGGATTAGGTTGACGGAAAGCTAGCGTCAAAAACTCAAGCTCTAAGACTATTTAAGTTTCAGTCCCCTTACGGGGATTAGGTTGACGGAAAGTAGCGTTAAGTTTAAGGAATGGCTGAGGTATTATGGTTTCAGTCCCCTTACGGGGATTAGGTTGACGGAAAGACCGCCATCTGAAAAGTAGTCTAGGCATACATTCTAGAGAGGATTTTGGCAGAACGGATCTGAATACCTCATTCCAGCCTCTAGGTGATTGCTAACTGAAACTGTATGAAACTCTGAAACTATTGATTTGTCAAGGTTCTGGCGATTTGGCAGATCCCCCAGTGGTTTTGACCTCACTTCGATTTGCCAAACATCGATTTAGTCTCATCGAACTCTAGCATTGTTTTTCAGCACTATACAAAATATCTAAATCTTTTGTAACAACTCACATTTGATATAAGTAAATATACTCAAAATATTTTCCCGACGGGGTGTTTTGCCAGAAAAATAATTTTCGTAAAACAGAGATCAAATTGAGTTGGGGATGGCTAGAACCTAGTGTATTAATTTTGGAACTCAATGAACCAAAAACCGACACAGAACCTGTATGAAGCCTTGTAGGGTAAAGGTTAACTCACATCTTGCACCAATAAAATTTGATGTAATTTAATCACACAGTATCAATCACAAACCCTTGATTTAGCGAGAAAAACCCATAAAAATAAGGTAGCCTTATCGCGCATCTTTTGAGCATACCTGGGTTGGTACGGAGAGGTGCAAGATCTGAGTTAATTTTCAACGCTTCTAATAATGCGGATCTCGTAGCATTGACGGCAGCAGCATCAGCTAATGGCTTTTTAGCGTGTGCCAGGATTTTCTCTAATCGGCTGGGGTC
>Ga0116227_10009619_pt1 | contig 17425 bp, 11 predicted proteins | sample S1TSphgellanicum_FD_89693 | JGI IMG/M metagenome (GOLD analysis project Ga0116227, IMG submission 89693) | Host-associated microbial communities from peat moss isolated from Minnesota, USA - S1T2_Fb - Sphagnum magellanicum MG | ecosystem: Host-associated > Plants > Peat moss > Unclassified... | reverse complement strand
ATTGGAGCTCCATTACTGCTAGACCTTGTGACATACCCTTGTAGACTTATTAAGTGTATTGGTGATAAACTTTTGATTCTACAACATTGGAATTCTATAAACCTAGTGCATACTCCTTAGCTCTTCATTTCTAATACACCAAATGCAAGAGCTTTAAGATGAATGATAGGATGGAGAAACATGCTTCACATGCAACTCTCAATCATACCAACTCCACAAACAAATTAAAATAGTGATTAATGCAACTTTAAGCCAAAACTAGATCATAAATTTAACACATATTTACACAGACTCAACTTTGACCCAAAATGTTATAGGAAACACTACCTAATATATTTCTTATGTCCCCACGGGGCTACATGCAAATGGTATTTTTTCAAAATTCTCAAATTCCTCATTTCATAAACCTTAAAATTTCATTTCATGAACCTTCGATTGCATCTCATGTTACAAGTTTGCCAAAGTTGTGTAACAATTAAATCAAGGCTCTCATTCACCACCAAACCGAAGATTTCTTTCATCTTTGAATGGGAAAACTCAATTTCATCATACTTCTTGTGTCCCATGGGGCTACATCCAAATGATGTTTTTTCAAAATTCTCAAATCCTCCCATCATTGGAACACATTGCTATCTTGCAACTTTTAGGCATCATCACCATTAAAAAAGATATTTGTTTCAAACATTGGATGCCCTTATCTTATAACCATCAAAAATTTCCAACATTTTGTGAAACTCTTCAATTAAACATGATTTGTTGTTCCAAATCCCATTTTGAATGGATGAAATTCTTCTTGACATTTTTTGGTCATTACCTTTCAAAAAATCATAACTATTAGGATAAAGTTTTTTTTAACACTGCAAGCCCACTATCTTCTAATTTTCATTTGGGTATTTTCAATTATATAAAGGTTAAGCAATTTCAACATGTTTTGAACATTCAAACCTCATTCTAAATAGTTGAAACTTTGACAAAGTCTCAACTTTCATTTTCAAAGTGTAATTGAAAGGGTCTTGGCAGTTTTCACCCCATCCTTCTCACACACTTCCCACTTAGTGCACAAAGTTCCATCCACCTTATTTAATTTGTCTTATGCCCAAAGTTTGCTTTCATTATGTCAAAACATGATAGCATATGTCGCAACCCTAGCCTTGGGCTCGCGATTAAGGCAAAGGCTTGCAAGGTTGCAGGCTAAAAGGGAAGCCAGAAGTGAAGGAAAGTGTGAGAGAATGAACCCTCACACTCCCAAAGGAGCTTCCATTTTGGGAGTTGGAGTCCCGGTGGACTCCCAAATGTTCAAAGAGTGATTGCAAAGGTCAAAACCCAATGGCTCGAGGAGTTTTTCATACCATTGGAAAGCTATTGAAATGTAGATGCCTAAAATGGGTTCGCATGACCCATTTGGATTCTAAAACATAAGCTATGGCCAAAAAAAAGGCCAGGAGTCAAATTGGCAGTTTGACTCCCGACCACTAAAAATCAAGAATCGCCCCAATTTCCTTGCGTGCAGGTGGCGTGCGACATACCGTTGGAAAACTCTCGACGAAGGCTACAACTTTGTGTGTAGACCTCCACAAAAAGGCACACAAATGATAAAAGGATTTTGTGGACAAGCGCCGCCTCTCTTCATCAAATTGTGTGACCATCGACACTTCTTCACTTGCATCACTTGGGGGTTGCCCAAGTGCAGCCCAAGTTATAGGCACAATTGGTGATTTGCCCATCACCATTCGAAAAGGGGTGGAACCTATTGTCAAATGTTCTAAGTTGTTGTAACAAAACTCGGCCAACTCCAAATGGTCCACCCAATCTTATTGATCTGCCACCACATAATTCCTTAGGAATTGTTGGATGACCAAGTTCACTCTCTCGATTTGTCCATCTGTTTGGGGTCGAAATGAGGTGCTCATCTTGAGCTTCGACCCCATGTGCTTCCGCAAAGCTTACCAAAACTTTCTTGTGAACTTTGAATCTCGATTCGACACAATGTCCTTTGGGAGGCCATGATGCTTGAACATGTGCGTGAAGAACAACCTTCCCGTTTCGTGGGCCATGGCGGTTTCTTTGGTGAGAATGAAATGTGCCATCTTGCTAAATCGATCAACCACTACCATGATCGCATCAAATCCCCTTAATGGTGGCAAACTCAACATGAAATCCATGGACACATTTTCCCACGACCTTTCAGGAATCGATAATGGTTGCAACAATCCTGTTTGTTTCTTATTAAGTGTTTGATTTTGTTGGCAAGTTAATCAAGTCTTCACATATTCCTCTGCATCCTCTTTCAAATTTGGCCAATAGTAGGACTTCTTGAGGAATGTTGTGGTGCGCCTTGCACCACCATGGCCCGCAAGTGGCCCATCATGGCACTCCTTCAAGAGCACATCATTGAGCCTCCCTTCTGGAACATAGAGCCGATTTTGCTTATACCACAACAGTCCATCTCGCAAGTGGAAGTGTGATTTGATTCCCTTTTGAATGTTTTGCTTTATTTCCTTGGCTAACCCATCATGGCAGTTCATTAGTTGAACTTCCTTTTGAAGCTTTGTTTCCCCCACGTACACCACTTTAAGCTGGTGTTTTCGACTTAGCGCATTGGGCATCACGTTTTCCTTCTCGGGCTTATGTCAAATGTCCACATTGAACAAGGCCAATGTGTCTTGCCATCTCACTTGTTTTGATGACAACTTTGGTTGAATGGCAAAATCTTTCAAGGTGACATTGTCGGTCCACACCACCACATCCTTGGAGCCTATATAATGGCCCCAAGTCTTGAGATAATGTATCACGGCCCACATTTCCTTCTCATGTGTTGGCCACCTTCGTTCCGTCTCATTCAACTTCTTGCTTTCAAATGCCACTAGCCTTCCATCTTGCACTAGGACTCCTCTCATCGCAAAGTTAGAGGCATCGGAGTGGATCTCAAAATCTTTGTCAAAGTCGGGTAACTTCAACACCGGCACTTTCACCAAAATGCCTTTCAAGGTTTCAAAGGCCTCATTGCATGCTTCATCCCATTTGTAAGTTCTGGATGACTTTTTCAAGAGGTTGGTCAAAGGTGTGGCTATCTTTGCAAAGTTCTTAATGAACTTGCGATAATAAGAGGCCAATCCTAAAAAGGAATTTAAGGCCAGAACCAACCTAGGTGGTTCCTAATCCAAAATTGTTTTCAACTTGTGGTCATCCATTTTCAAGCCTTCTTGGGTGATCCTATGTCCAAGGAAGTCCACTTCCATCACCCCAAATTCGCATTTCTCAAACTTGGCATACAATTTGTTTTCTCTCAACCTTTGAAACACCTTTCAGAGATGCTCCACATGCTCTTCCATAGAGTGGCTATAGACCAAAATGTCATCTATGTATACGACCACAAAGTCATCAAACCACTCCTAGAAAATGTCATTCATGAGAGTGCAAAATGTGGCGAATGCATTGGTGAATCCAAAAGGCATCACCAAGAATTCGTATGAGCCATACCTTGTGCGACAAGTGGTTTTTTCTTCATCCCCTTTTGCGATTCGAATTTGGTAGTACCCGGAATGCATGTCAATCTTACTAAACACTTTAGTTTCCGAGAGTCAATCAAACAAGTCATCAATCCGAGGCAATGGGTATTGATTTTTCATTGTCACCTTGTTAAGGGCTCTATAATCCACACACATCCTCAACGTCCCATCCTTTTTGTGAACAAAGAGGATGAGTGCCCCATATGGTGACTTGTTAGGCTTGATGTATCCTTTTGCGAGGAATTCCTCAAGTTGAACCTTAAGTTCCTTTAACTCCTCATGACTCATTCGATATGGGGCCTTGGCAAGAGGTGCCACTCCCAACATCATTTCGATTACATAATCAACTCGTCTTTTCGGGGGCAATTCGACGAGCAACTCTTCGAGCATCACATCTGGGAATTCATCCAATATTCGTTTAAGGCACTAGGAAAAGCTTACCAAGTTAGTAGCTTCCTTTGGCTCAAACTCATCTAACACCCGCATCACACACAACATGCCATAACCTCCCATGCATTCCCTTTCCAACATCAAGTGGATGGTTGATCCACCCACACTAGGCACTTCGTGTGCCTTCACCCACACGATCCTATTTTTGGATGGGATTCTAACTAACCTATTATGCCCTTTTATGAGCACGTTATTACGAGTGATGAATTCCATTCCCAAAATGCAATCCATCCCCCCTAAGGTGGAAACCAACAAATCCACCTTTCCTCTCCAATTCCGAAAAGGCACATCTTTCGCTTGCCATGTGATGGGATGGGGAACCCCATCTGCAAAGTGCACCTCAATGGGTGCCTTGAGCTCCTCCAACTGGAACTCCATTCTTTCGACACTTTCTTGAATTATGAAGTTATGGGAAGCCCCTATGTCCAAAAGACATAACACATCCTACTTAAAAACCTTCCCTTTCAAGAAAATGAGGCATTTACATTCACCTTGGGCTAGGTTGGCGATGAGGGCAATTACCTTAGAACCCCCATTCCTTGGTTTGGGTTTGGGGCAATCTTTGGAGTAATGCCCCACTTCATTACAATTGAAACATGCTCCTTGGGCTTCCCTGATGTACCCCCAAGTTCCTTATTAGACCCAAAAGGAGTCCAACTATGTTAAAGAACGGAAGTAGCTGGAACTTAGTGCCGCTCCCAGCTTCCAGCACTAAAGAGGGTGAGAGGGGTGTGCTGAAAGCTCTAGAATAAGACTAGGAAGAGGGACAAACTATTTAATTACTCGGTCCTGCATTCAAAACCAACCAACAAGTTGGTTAGTTCATATTCAGAACACGCTCGGTGTTGGGACAAGCCACGAGCAACCTTGGACTCACTTGACTCACCACAACCCGGACTCAGGGGAAGCCACCACCTTCCCCCATATAGTATTCTCTATGCCTCTCTGCCGCACTTGCATCCGAATGACACTTTTTCCCAGGACTCCCAAAGTGAAATCCCAAAATTGTCCCGGTTTGAACTCTCAGAACTTTGAACATTCGTAACTTCTTGCTCCAACCTCCGATTGGGATGAGGTCTAAAGCAAACTTGTAGCTCTCCTTGAGAGCTTCTCAACATTGTGTCGCACTCCACCTACACACACCGGGATTAGGTCGATTCCTGACTTTTAATGGTCGGGAGTCAAACTGGCAATTTGACTCCCGGCCCTTCTTTCAACTATAACTTGTGCTACAAATGTCCAAATGGCTCATGCGAGGTCATTTTGGACATCTACACTTCAAGACCTTTCTAACGGTATAAAGAACACCTCGATGCAAGATGCTTGGCCCCCTGCAATTGAGTTTTGAGTTTTTATGAGTCCCAGAGGACTCCCAAGTCCCATTTTCGGGAGTGTGAGTGGCGACCTCACACTTCCCTCAAAGTGGGGTTGCGACATTCCCACTAGCACCGCCCTTGGGTTAGCCCCCTTTGAAAGGAACCCCTTTCTTGATGAAATTTCCTTTGGGTTTGAAACCCGAACTTTGAAATTGTTTGGGCTTTTCCTCGTTGGAGGTATCTTGCTTTCGGCTCCATTCCCCTTCATGGTGCACCTTCTTGTGAGAGAACTTGTTATCCTTCTTGAACCTGAGCTTTTCACCTCGTCCCACATCCAAAAAGCCTTCCACTTTCATGATGGCTTCGGATAATGAGGCGGGCCAACTTTCTTCAAGCTTGCATTTGGCCCAAGTTGGGAGCCCCATCACAAAGTGACACACATGGTCTAACTCATGCATATGTCAAATTTCAAACATGAACTCAAAATATGCCCTTACATATTGGCACAAGTTGTCATTTGTCGCATTCACAAGGTCACAAAGTTTGCATCTTGAAATGTAGTCAGAATTCTTTGGAATGAATTCCAACTTGATGCATTCTTTGAAGAATTCCCATGTGTAGCCATGGGTCTTCCCTTCCTCTTGCCTCACTATCCTTCTCCCTAATGGCCTTGGATGGGACATCTAGGTCTTAGGTGGGTTCTTCCACCATGGTCTCTTGGACTGGTTTACAGGTCTTCTTTGGTGCCATTAGGATTTTTCGATAAGTGGATCGAGCTCTACCAGAGCTTTAATACCATGTGACGCACCCCCAAGCTCCTTAATGGACTCAAATGTCAGTCCAAACTAAAAACAGCAAAAAAACAAGGAGTCGGGGCATGGTCCCTGGCTTGTAGCAATTTGAGGGGTAGAAGGGCATGCTGGAGCTCCGAGATGAGATTAAAAAGAATGACAAGCATCAACTACTCACACGGAACTTGCACAAAACTAACACATGGTGGTTAGTGTATAATTGGAACACTTTTGGTGCTAGGATAAGTCATGGTCAAACTCAGACTCACAAGGCTCACCACAGCCCGGACTTGGGGGAAGCCACCACCTTCCCCCTTATAGTATACTCTGTGCTTCTCCACGAGGCCCACATCTAAATGGCTTTTTGTCCCAACACTCCCAAGTGAAAGTCTTGAAATTGCCAAAGTTGGGACTCCTACGACTTTAAGGCCCCATAACTTTGTGTGCAAACCTCCGATTGAAATGAGGTTTAAAACAAAGTTGTAGCCCTCATCAAGATTTTTTCAATGGTATGTCGCACGTCACCTGCATGCAAGGAAATTGGGGTGATTCTCGACTTTTAGTGGTCGGGAATCAAACTGCCAATTTGATTCCCGCCTTTCTTTTGGCCATAACTTGTGTTTTAAATGTTTAAATGGGTCATGCGAGCCCATTTTAGGCATCTACATTTCAATAGCTTTCCAATGGTATGAAGAACTTTTCGAGCCATTGGGTTTTGACATTTGCAATCACTTTTTGAACAATCGAGAGTCCATCGGGACTCCAACTCCCAAAGTGGAAGCTCCTTTGAGAGTGTGAGGGTTCATTCCCTCACACTTTCCTTCACTCCCGGCTTCCTCATGGTCGCGAGCCCAAGGCTAGGGTTTTGACAGCATCCATGATTAGAATATTATATGACTAATCATTTGTTCATGGGGGACATGTACTTGTGCATGTATGATTAGGACATTTTGTGATCGTAAATAAGATCTTTTGTATTTCAATCTATTAATATGTTTCATAGGACTTTAGTTTTTGTTTCAATTGCAATGCATGTATTTTTTGTTTACTTCATGAAATCGAAAGGCGTGTGTGAAACATGCCATTGCATCCCCATATTTAAATGTTTTTGCCATTTCAATCTAATTGTCATGAGGAGTTGAATAGTTTCAAGAAACTATGTTGTTCAAATCAAGAAATTACAATTGAAATCACCCAACAAACTTACAAATGTGTAACCCAAGATTTACTCTTCATATTGGTTTTGTTGCACAAGTGCTCAAAATTCAATTAATTAGTTCAATTATTTTTTCTTTAACAACATCAACCATGCACGGTGCATTTTTTAACCAAACATGTTTGTGTTGTCCTACACATCAATAGTTTATAATAAAAGAAGTTTCATGTTATTTATTTGAGAAACATTAATAGAAATCTTCAAATATATGGTTCAGTTTGTAACTAATATCCTAATCATAAAGAACATAATGTGAAGTCATTAATGATAGTTTAATCAACATTTAATTTTTTTTTATTCTTACAAATTGGACCGAAAACTTGAACAACATTATTTTCTAAATTTATAATATTTATTATTTTAAATTTATTATAAATAGTACAATATAATTTTTTTCATTATTTTTCATCCTATCAATTGTTGACATGTGTCACCAACTAAATTAGGTTAAAAACCTAATTTAAATGGTACCTACTTAGGTTCACCTATGTAACCACCTAACATAGGTAATCTAAATAGGTATCGAATATTCAGTCAATATTTTAATGTTGACCACAACAAATGTCATTTGTGAAGTTCAATTCTTGTACCAAAGGATGGAGTTCAACTCTTTTACCACAAAGCCATGGGTCTATGATTATTTCAGGAATTCACAAATATACATAATGTGGGCCTTGTTTTCATCTTGGGAACTCATAAATATGCATAATAAGGGTTTATTTTCATCTTGGGAATTCACAAATATGCAAAAAGGGGGGTTTATGTTCATCTTAAGAGTTTGTGAATATGCATAATGAAGGTTTGTTGTCATCTTAGGAACTCACAAATATGTATAATGGGGGTTTTCTTTAGGTTTTTGGAACTCACAAATGCATAACAAAGGTATGTTTTGATCTTGGGAGCTCACAAATGCAAAATGACAAGTCTGTTAATTTGACCTTTGAAGATTTGTACCATACTTAGGAGTCAAATATGGTAATCAAATGTTGAAATAATCATTTTTTAAAATGTTGACAATTTCAACACCCCATTTTTAATTTCCAAATGTATTAGGAGAATGCCTTTTTAATTTTGTGGCATTCATTTTTTCATTATGTTAAGCTTTGTTTCCACATTAAAATCTAGGTCCACATGTCAAGCTCTATGCTACTCACATTGGTTCTTGCCCATCCAAGCTTTTCTCCAATTTTCCAAATTTAGGCCAAAAAATTTGAACAATAGAAATGTTTTTGCATGTTTTTTGTCCAATTAATTGAAGGATTTACTTGCCTTTCACTATAAAAAAATGTGACTTTTTAAAAGTCCAACTTCACTAAAATGTCCATATTGACCGAAGGGGATGGTTGTTTTGATTAAAGATTTAGGCCATGAAGGTTCAAGTCACTTTTGATTCAAACATTTGACTAAAGTGACCTTTTTAACCATGCGACAAACCAAACATTTGGTAAAAAAAGCCAAGGGTCCATCAAGATGACCAAGGCTTAGTCAAATTGACCATATTCAATGGCCATTGTGATTTATAATTAGTCAAGTTGGCCATTCTAATTTGACACTTAGTCAAATCAACCATATTAATTTGGCTACTTAACCTAAAAGTTTATTTTGCTTAAGGTACATAGGAAACCTAAGTTCATAGCTAGTATGCACTAGGTTAGGCATATTACACTTAGTAGGTACTTATAAAGTTTAATAGGCTACTTACATGCTACCTTTTAAGCACATTTAAGTATTTAAACTTAGTACATTAATTAGTTGATATTTAATAATTGATAATTAATACTCAATAATTTATGACTAATAATTTTTATAATAATTTAATCACCAAATAAATTATTAACCAATAACCAATAACTAATTTATCCATCAAGTTGTTAATTGATTAATTATTAGTTCATAGTAAATAATCAATAATTGAAAAATAATCAACAAAAATTATTTTAAAATTTAAATTTCAATAATTAATATTAAATCAATATTATCTAATGTTTAATATTTAATAATTCATAAAAAAAATCAATAATCAGCCATTTATATTGCATAGTTATTAATTAATAAAAAATAATCAACTATTAATCATTGATATTTATTTTTATTAATTATTTATTAATTTAATTAATAGCATGCAATAACTTATTAGGCATGGGTTTATCTAGGTAAATACTTGGTACATGGTATTATTTCTTACGTACATAAGTAATACAAAAATATTGAACTTCATTGATGAATATTACAATATGCGCATCAAAACAAAAAATTCAATCAAGTTTATTACAATATGATGACAATAGTTTTTAACTTTTGAAGTGGTTGTCCAATGGTAAAGACTTGACTTGCCAAAATGGAGGTGAGGAGTTTAAGTCTTCACACATACAACATTGGCTACCTAAGATACCTTGGTTTTATGTGACTTACATAGCTAACATAGGCCACCTAAGCAAGTAGGTTTAAAATTGGCCACCTAGCCTAGATTACTTAGTTTAGGTGGCTTAAGTTAAATAACATAGGTAGGTAGGTAAAATTTTTTTTAAACACTAATTATTAGATAATGTAAGTAGTTAAATTTATTAATTAATGGATAAATATATGATTTTAAATATTATATTATATATAATATATTAAAATATGTTATTATTATTAAAAAATTAAATCATATATAATTGTTGTCAAAATATTGTTGAATAGTAAAAAAGATAGTTAAAAAATCTAGTAAAAAAACCAACCAAAAAGACCTAATCAAAATGTCTAGGTCAAAAACAACTTGTCCAAAACGGCCATTTGAAGTACCTTTTGACTAATTTTCGCAATCAAGAAAACCTCATTTTCTTGTATTGTTTGAAATAAACAAATCTCATTTTGAAAATTTCCTAAAGATTAAGAAAAATGGTTTTTTTTTCAAAAATTATAAATTATTTAAAAATCCAAATAATTTTAGGCACATTAAGTTTTACTTAATTAATTTAAAATTTGACCCATGAATAGGGACATAAAATGTAATGGGGGGTATGTATTGGCCTTTGGAATTTACAAAATAACCCAACATAATTTTTACAATGAAATTGGGTGATCCTTCATTCTCTTTTTTTCCCCTTTCTTTGGCCTTTTGGTTTTCACTTTGCTTGTATTTGTAACTAATCCATGTGTTTATTTCACTAGGAGAAAAACATGGTTTTTTAAGCTATTTAAGTTGACTAATTTTTCTTTTAGATTGGTGAAATGTCCATTTTGATTAAAGGTCCTCCATATGAATAGTCATTATAATTTTTAACGTATCAATTTGACTAGTGATGACCCATTTGACTACCTATCAAATGGACATCGAATCAAGTAAAACAAAAGATATTTTTGGCTCCGAATGGTTAATGGGTTTTAGTAAAATGGGACATTTAATCAAGTTGAACAAACAAAAAAATATACTTGGTCAAGATGGCAATTGACTTTTTAATAAAATTGGACAAACAAAAATGACATCCTACTTATGTACCATCATAGCTACTTTCCTAGGTACCTACATAGGTAGTAATAGTGGCTACCTTAGGTAGATAGGTACCTAGGTATTACAATAGGTTAGGTTGGTATAGTAGTTTGATGGCCAATACACCTCTTACCTATTAAGTTACATACTTCATTATTTCTTAATTATATTATATATTTACATAAGTCTTTAATATATAACATTGTAAAATGTCAATTGAAAAATTTGACAAAAGTTAACAATTTCTAAAATTGTAATCCATTTGTCGCAACCTTACTTTGAAAGAGTGTGAGGATGAAACTCACACTTTCGAAATGGGGACTTGGGAGTCCTTCGGGACTCCCAAATCAAAGTTCGATTGCAGAGGTCAAAACACCTTGCATTGGGGTGTTTTTTATATCATTAGAAAGTTATTGAAGTGTAGATGTCGAAAATGGGCTTGCATGGGCCATTTGGACATTTGCAGCACATGTTATGGTAAAAAGAAGGGCTAAGAGTCAAACTGGCAGTTTGACTCCCGACCACTAAAAGTCGGGAATCGACCTGACCCCGGTGCGTACAGGTGAACTGCGATACACTGTTGGAAAGCTCTCAAGGAGAGTTACAAGTTTGTTTTAGACCTCATCCCAATCAGAGGTCTAAGCAAAGAGTTGTGACCTCGCAAAGTCCCGGGAGTCCAAATCGGGACAATTTCGAAACTCTTCCTTGGGAGTCCTGAGACAAAAAGCCATTCGAATGTAGGTGCCGCAGAGAGACACATAGAATACTATATGGGGGAAGGTGGTGGTTTCCCTTGAGTCCGGGCTGTGGTGAATCTTGTGAGTCCATAGTTGCCCATGGCTTGTCCTAGCACTAAAGCTACTCCAAAAAGTGAACTAACCAACTTGTTGGTTGGTTTCATGCAGGTTGAAGTAAGTAACTAAAGCTTGTCACTCTTCTTAGTCCCATCCCAGAGCTTTAACATGCACCTCTACCCCTTCTAGTGTTGAGAGTTGGGAGCGTGCTTCGAGTTCCTCACAATTCCAATGTTTGAGTAACTTAGGCCCATCTTGGGTCTAATTAGGACCTGGGGAACGTCAATTGGTAAGGACTTAATTTATAATTAGGGAGGTGAGGGTGTTAACGATACATTTTTACACCGAATTAATTACACACATTAAAAATGTATCACTACTAGATTATTGCTTTTTCCCATTATTATAAATACCATGTATCCATAATAACCAAAGCAACAACTTCTATTTATTAAGCTACATGTGATTAACACTATTTTGGTAAAACTTCACACACACCTACAAATTATTTCAATTAAAAAACAAGAAATAATATTGTGCATGCAAACACAAGTTCACACGCACACATAAACATACAAACACACCTTACATACATGCATGAATGTTCTGTCATTTATTACACCAAAATGATTATAATAAAATAATTTATGTTCACATCAATTTCCATGTCTTCATGTTCCAATGAATGGCTCTACTTTTTAGTTGACTAATACTTTCCTCCTTTGCCTTAAAACCAAACAACTTAAATCCTCACCCCTATCTAGTTGTTTTAACATTTTTTCATTTCTCTCCCATAACTTCAAAACTCCACACCTAAGCACATTCCTCCTTTTCCTCCCATATTGTTCTCTTTTAATTCCTCCTTTTCTTGTGTTATAATGCCCTTTCCAACTCTCACCATCTTTAGATTTAGTTAAGCAATTATAACTAATTGTCATGTCGACTATTTGGAGGTCAAAAGTTTTCGAGACTCATAATTTCTTCAAACAAGGCTTGATTTGAACATTTTAAGAACTCATTCTATAGCCCTTGGAAAGAGATTTCCAACGCCATATTAATCGTTTCAATTGAAGTTGGTTTGACCTCTAAAATTGTCAAAAACATTTGTCAACTGTTAATTACTATTGGTTACCCACATAGCTGGTTTGTAGGTCTATCGATTTGCATACTACTTGCCAGTTCGCCTTTCTATTCCATTTCCTAATAATTTTCTTGCCTACCAGAAGGTTTAGTTCTTAATATTTACAACCTATCTTCATTTTGAAAGGGTTATGCTAGGTATGTTAAATTGGGTAGCTAGGCTATATAGGCTTGATTGGGTAGTTAGGCTATGTAGGCTTGGTTGAGTAGCTAGGCTAATGGGTTCAGTTGGGTAGCTAGGCTACAACTAGTACCTAGATACTTCCTTTTTCAACCTAGCTACCTACCTTTCTTGACCTACTTACACTTATTTAGTACCTATCTAATTACACTATAGTTTTATTTTTGAAAAGAAATTTAAAATAAATTATTTTAATTTGATTAGGTAAATGATCCATTACCTCATAAATCAAAATGACCAATCAAAATGACCACCTAGTCACAATGGACATGTTAAAATCAACTTGTCCAAAGTGATGAAAGGTTTTTTTTATAGCCATTTAAATGCGGTCTTTTTTTTTTTTACTAAAATTTTTGGTCAATAAACTTGATTTTCTACAAGGGTTTATATGTAAGGATGGATGAATCCCACATAATCAAGAATGTGTACACTGAAAAATTGAAATGTAAGAGGTTGTAGGAAATGTGTTAAAACCTCACATTGGCAAAAGGTTTGAAACCTTTACATCTTGTACCTATAATGTTTTTTTCATTTTTGTAAATGTAACATGCATGGCCATCATCCCACAAGAGATTTAACATGTGTGGAATTGATCCCATAAATGATTTACCTTTAATGATGACAAGTTTTGTGAAAACTATCAAAATAATTAAAAACCTAGTAGAAAAAAATGCCTTAAACATTAAAAATTTAACAAAACTTCCTTTGTGATCAAATACAACCCAAGGCACCTTAAACTTCATGTTGGAGCATAAGTGATGAATTTGAGATTTAAACTCTTCTTGTGGTGGGTGTGGTTCCTAGACATAGGTAAAATTTTGCACCAATTTGCTAGAAGATAAAATGTTGCGAATGCAATCACATTAATGGGAGCCAAAGCAAGTGTAACAAGTGTTTGTTTTTTCCATGTTTTAGTGTCAAAAATTATACTAATGTTATAAGTTTTTAATATGTTTACATCATAAAGTTTTTAATATCTTTTTAGAGGAATGATGTATAAAAAAATTTCAAATGAATTTAATGAGTATAAAATACTCAAAGCATTTTTAAAACATTGTAACTAATATTTTTAAAGAATTTTTCATTTAAAAAAGATTTGAAATACTTTCAAAATGATATAACCCCAAAACCCCAAAACTTCAAAACCTTAATCTTAAAATGTAAACCTTAAACCTAAACCTTTCAAATTAACCATTTCAATTTAAACATTAAACCCTAGCTTAAAATATAAACCTTAAAACAAAATCCTTAAAAAAATAACCCCTAAAACCCAAACTCAAAAGAATGACAATTGAAAATTAACCTTTAATTAAAACAAAACCCTAAAACTAAAGTTTTCAAACACAAAATTATAGACCTAACACCTAAAACAATCCAATGGCCCTAGCACTTCTAAATACTGGTGATTTCTACACCTAACTATAATAGCCTTCCATTCCCTTAAAGTTCAAATTGGTCTTCTATTCATCCTCAATTAGGTTAATTTTAAAATATTCAAAAATATGGCAAGAAATAATAAATAATGAGTTAAATAGGATTGTAATCATGTGTTAGTTTTAAGAATAACTTTAGAAAAAATACTTGTAAAGTAGTTCTAGCTAAGAACCTACATGGCTAGTTTAATGAAAACTAGTGGCAAGACCCAAAATTGGAATTGTTAGTTTTGAACTACATAAAGATAGGTGACAAAACTGAAAAAAACCTCCTTAACTCAAGGTCAAACTAGTTTGGTAGGTAGATGGGTTGGTACCTTAAGTAGGTCTTTCAATTGAGGTAGGTAGACCTCTTAGGTAGGCACAAGGTCTCTAGGTATATTAAAAGAAAGAACACATAATCATAATTTTGGAGAGTTCATCCTACTTTTGAGTTTTGGGTTCCAGTTTGGAAGATTTTAAAAAGATAACTACAAAGTGGGGGTTAGATGGCCAAGTGAGGATGAAAAGGGGTGTAAAATTGGATGCCAGTTTTTATTGATATGATTATTATATGTGCCTTTATAATTATGCCTATTTTAGTCACATTCTTTTTTTGCCACACATTTTTTGGTAACCATTTATTTTAGTAAGAAACAACGTTCTTTAAAATCATTATCACATTTGTTAGTAGAAAAAAATATTTGCAAAACTTTTTTTGTAAATGTGACTATAAGAGGAAAATCCTAAACAAATATTAAGATTTTGTAAATTGTTTTTTTCTTTGATAATGTTAATGTTGCTTTGTGTGCAAATTGTGCAAACTAACAACAATGAATTCAGTTAAAAAGGGCTTAAATTATTATTTTTTTAATGCAAACAAGCAAAAGAATGTGAACTTGCCAAGAAAACAGAAAGTTTTAATTAAAAAAGTCTAATTGACAAATACACAAGCTAAAAGTTAAAAATCTCAAACTTAATGTGAATCATTACATTAAAACAAGAAGAAATCACAACCTTTTTCAAGTCTAATAATGCATAGTAGAGCTTAGAATAACCAATGTAAAATATTTAAATAATTGACACCTTTATTCCAGCATAAATGGGTTGTTTTGTAAGATTTTTTTGGCCTATAATCACATTCTTGAAAGGGTTTATACAAAATGTGACTATACATGTTTCCATCACAATTAATTAGTGTCACCAAAAAAAAAAAAGGCACCAAGGGCATAATTTTAAAAGGGGTTTACTGTACTAAGCTAAATGGTTTTGGTATCCATGTTAAGCATCATCTTCTAGGAAGTCCATTGGGAAGATAACTTCAACATTGGACTACCGACCCAAACCAAAAACATTTAAATAATAAATAAATGAATACCCCACCTAACTCCACCTTTGTTCGGTGGTGGCCCTTGTTGCATTGTATATACATTCCGTCTTCCAATAGAGGTGCAAGGAAGAATTCAGGGAATTCATGCCTTGATACGTATCTATCAAGGAAGGTAGGTTGTTTGTCATGTTGAAATCCCGCAAATCACACCACCCCGCCGTCCATTGTGCTCTTCATTCCATCAGAAAGTCCTCCAGAAATAAGTGAACATTAGGGAACTTCCCTAATGTTTGACCTACGGTGCAAGAGTTATTGAATATTGTACCATTTTGTCATTGAAAATTCAATCCATTGAAGATTATTTTTTTGGGGAAAATCGGGGTGCTTTCGGTATTGTTGAAAAACCCTCAATACATAGGATTTTAAGGAGGCTATTTTGTTAATGTTTAGGCGTAAGATGGGAGAGATATTGAATTTTCTGTAATCTTTGTCATTGGAAATTCAATGAAAATTCAAATAGATCAAAACTCAAAATTTACCATTCACACTTGAACTAACAACATTGGCCATGGCTAGTAGTTTTAAACATACTTGCAGTTCATTTCCCTCATCTATTCTATGAAATTCTTTGCATGAAATATATTATGTAGTTGAATGCCTTGTGTGTGCTATCGGCACTAGAATATACATCACAAAGTTGCTCCAACAAGGTACGATTCACAGATGAGAAAACCCATCCAGAAGAGTTTGTTCCTTCACACCTGAATCCAAAATTCCTGGTAGGGGAAAAATAATAAGGCTAAACAAACACAACACCTCAAAGGGCGAGTGGTATTGTAATTCATGGCAGACTCTCCAATCCCATGAACATTGTTGGATTGTGAGTCTAAAACTGCAGAACAATCAGGCTACACACATTACATGGAAAGGATTTGGCCATCACCATCACTCCAAGACACCACCAAATGTGAGAGGGAGCCGCATCTCATGAACCTATGATTTAGAAACATGTTTACCTTTTTTGTCATGTTCATTTTGAAATCAATTTTAGCATTAGATTAGAGCTCCCTTATTGCTAGACATTGTCACACACCGTTGTAGACTTGTTAAATGTATTGGTGATAAAGTTTTGATTCTCCAACACTTGAAACCTAGTGCAAACTCCTTAGCTCTTCAGTTCTAATACACCAAATGCAAGAGCTTTAGGAAGAATGATTAGGATGAAGAAACATGCTTCACATGCAACTTTCAATCATACCAACTACACAAACAAATAAAAATAGTGATTATTGCAACTTTAAGCCAAAACTAGATCACAATTTTAGCACATATTTCAACTTTGACCCAAAATGTTATAGGAAACACTACCTAATATATTTCTTACATCCTCATGGGGATACATCTAAATGGCATTTTTTCAAAATTCTCAAATTCCTCATCTCATAAACCTTAAAATTGCATTTCATGAACCATAGATTGCATCTCATGTTACAAGTTTCCCAGAGTTGTGTAGCCATTAAATCAAGGTTCTTATTCATCACCAAATCAAAGATTGCTTTCATCTTTAAATCAGAAAACTAAATTTCATCATATTTCTTGTGTCCCCATGCAGTTACATCCAAATGATATTTTTTCAAAATTCTCAAATCCTCCCATCATTGGAACGCATTGATGTCTTGCAACTTTTAGGGATCATAACCATTAAGAAAGATATTTGTTTCAAACATTGGATGCTCGTATTTTATAATCTTCAGAAATTTCCTACATTTTGTCAAACTCTTCAATTAGACATGATTTGTTATTCCAAATCTCAT
>Ga0116227_10009618_pt1 | contig 17426 bp, 14 predicted proteins | sample S1TSphgellanicum_FD_89693 | JGI IMG/M metagenome (GOLD analysis project Ga0116227, IMG submission 89693) | Host-associated microbial communities from peat moss isolated from Minnesota, USA - S1T2_Fb - Sphagnum magellanicum MG | ecosystem: Host-associated > Plants > Peat moss > Unclassified... | reverse complement strand
TTTTTTAAGATTATGAAAGAATTTTTTTTCTTTTTTCCTCCCCCCCCCCCCCTTTTCCCCTTTTTTTTTTTTTTTTTTTCCTTTTTCCTTTCCCCCCCCCCCCCCCGCCCCCCTTTCCTCCCTCCCCCACTTGCTTCATTCTATCCCTCCCTTTCATTTTTCCTTTTTCTACAATTGATTTTCCACAATCTTCATTCAATTTCCGAAAAATAAAATAAAATTCTCCCAACAATCATCTTCATCCAAATTATTTAATTTCCACTTGAGAACTAAAGGGTTATATGTATATTATCTTATAAACCACTTAGAACCTCCAAGTGGTTTTCCTTTCCATCCCCAAAGAAAAAACAATGGAAAGGAAAGAGGGTACACACGTTGTCATCTTTAAATTCTTCAAGGGCTCCACATTGTTGTGCCACTACTAGATGTCAAACCGACATAAGGTTGAAATATTAATATATTTTCATTTGTTCTTTTGAGTCTTACAATATCTCAAAAAAATTTCATAGTCATATAACTTTTTTTTTTTTTCATGAAATCATTTTCAGTTTCATTAATTTTATAACATGAAATTCAATCTTCAACTATTAAAAACAATAAAGAAAATGTACAAGACACACATTGCTATTTTTATAATATTATTTTTTCAAATATGTTATAGAGATCAATAAATAAATATTAGCAATCTCAACCGATGGTTTTATTTTTGATGGGAACACATGCAAAAAGGAGAAAAGGGACCAAAAAAAAACCCCCAACCTCCGTAAATATAGAACCAATCTATGTACTAGATATAAGTAAAACTATGGGGTTGGCAAAAAAGCTCTCAATTTATGGAATGTATTCTAATAATTAATTAGATCTTTACAATTTAAGCTTCATTTTGAAAATGCGAGAAAAAAAATCATAAAGAAAATGGATTTTTATCAATTTAATAATATCCAACCCCTCTCTCCCCCCCCCCCTTCCCTTTTTATTTTCCTCCCAATATGTTCCCATATGGTTTCCAATAAATCATTATTATTTATGTCAATCTCAAATTTGATTTCTACTATATAACATGCACATGCGAAGGCATTTAAAATTTTGCATTTTCAAGTTAATGTGCCTTCCTTTTTAATTCATGTCCACCTTATTAGGAAAAGAAATTAATTTTTTTGAAAATGTTAATGAAATTCTATTATTATTAATTGAATATAAAATAATTTTACACCATTATTAGTCCGCTTGAAACCCTAGACTGTGGAAAAATCCAGAAGACCATGCACGTCCACAAAAGCCCTGTTAACATTTAAATTCCACCAACCTTGGATTAGGGATTTATACTGGATAAGTGGGCCCGCTGAACAGACGGATCGCTGCTTTCCTTTCCTCATCAGTTTGTGTCAAATCGTTTTTTCTTCTCGCTCACTCGCGCGCGCTGTCTCTCTGTCTCTCTCTACGTGTGTGTTTTCTCTCTCTCTCTCTCAAGATTTTGTAAGTTGGCTTCAAGAAGATTACTTAGTACTAGAGCCTGATCTGGGGAAGCTGGATCGATGAAAATGTACTTGGCAGCGCCTCAAAATCCCCCTGATAATAATAAATGTATATATATTCTCTAATAAGCTGTTTGGTGTCAAATTTCGATCGGTTACAGTATTGAAGATCAGGATTGAACATTTCAACCCCCGGCTTTGGCCTTAATTTAGGCGCTTGTATATCTCTGGTATGCGGATCTGCTGGTGGCGCAGAAGATTTGGGGGCGGGAAGGGGGGGACAAAACGAAAGTGCGATCTGATGGTCTGTCAAAATTTTGTTTCAAGAAACCCCGGGGACTCTCCTCCGGTTTTCTTTGGTCCGCTTTTCCCCTAGCTGGCCAGGAGGGAAAGAAGGGAGGCGCTGCAGCTGACAGATGTCGGCAGTGGTAATTGGGCCCCCCCTCCCCTCCCCGCTTCGCCATGGACGACCTCCGGATGCATGCGGGGGCCATCGTGGCGTCAAGTCTCGTAGATTCTCTGCTATTTTTGGTAAATCCGGTTTCCTTCTTGGAAGTACTAATTTGCAGCTTTTTATTTCCTGTTCTAACAAGGTTTTATGGAGAGGAAGAACAAGAGGAAGAAAGAGGAAGGGTCCTAGACCTGTATGGATCATAGGAATCATGAAGAATGATATTCGTTCTGTACTTTTCTAGGCAGAATATTCATGTAGGAGAAATATTTGGAAGTGAAGCAGCTTGTCGATTTCTGAAATCGCTATTTCTAAGAAAGAAAAAATAGTGGCAGGCAAATTTCTTCTTGATCAACTGACTGTTGACGGTGGGATCTACCGCCGGACGGCGGCCTGATCTGACTGACTCGCTTGGCTGCAGCACTATTGCGAGAGGCTTTGTTTTTTTCTTATTATTCTGTTGCACTAAGTCCTACTGTGTGAGGGGAGTGAGTGGTAATTGGCGCATCGTCGCCGTTTTCTCTCGGCTATGGCGGTTGTTCCTGAAGCTATTAAAGTCAAGCTTCTGCAGCGTCATAACACAACAAAATATCAAGCCTGCTCCTCCCGCCTGACTTCTTCTGCATTAATTTCCGTGTTATTTTTCTCTCTGCTATCTTCATTTCAAGCTTCTCAACATGAATAGTGCAGGACGCGTTGGCGAGAGCGAGAGAGAGAGAGCTGTGTCATTTGTTTGCGGCTTTTTGTTTTTTCTTTGAGATGTGCACGTAGTATTAGTATTCCTCTTCAAGCAGACAATTGTTTTAATTGTTTCCTTCCGGATCCGTCCCCCTTTTTAGGGTGTGTTACTAGGTCTGGCTAACAAAGCCAACCTCTGCAGCTTCGTGAAGAGAGATCGTAAGTATAAACTGGACCACGAAAGTTCCGTAGTTAGTCTCCTACGGAACTTTCGTGTACCTCTTTTTTTTGCCCGTTTAGTTTGCATTTGCCGTCATGCTTCTCTCTGTCATCAAAACATGTTTCTGATTATTCGTGACTGATCGCCTTTGGTAGCATCCAGAGCGGACTGTCCGACAATTATTTTTCGGTGTCTTCCTGAGCACATAGGTGCTTTGAGAACGCTCACTTGGATTGTCGTCTTGTCTGTCTTCTTCAACCCTCCAAGACAATCGCGTGTAATTCCTGCAGGAAAATATTCTCCTTAGATGGAATATAAGTTGATCTAGAGTTCGTCCTCCTGAGGTTTTGCATTGTCGTTGTCTTTAAGTAATTGTCTTACCAATTTTGCATCAGTCTACATTATATGCTCTCCGTCTTCATGGAGCTTCGATATGCTGTGCCTTCCTTCGACCAACAGCATCAAGAGCAGTCTCTTTACTCGGCACAAAGAGCTGGAGAAGGAGAAGGAGAAGCCTCGGAACAAGGTTACATCATGATATCGTTTTCACACCTTTGTCATAGGATTACACACACATAGTTGCCTTTTGCTTTGATGGACATCATCGCAGTCTCTTGAATCGCAATGCATAAGTTGCGATGTGTGTGTAGTCCTAGGCAAAAGGTTTGAACTGAGATATTCCAGAAAAAAAAGAAAGCTTCGACGTCCTGGCATCGACAAAGTTGGCTTTCCGCTCGCGATCTCTTCCGATCCGTATTAATCAGGTTAGCATGACGACGTCACTTATGCAGCCAATCCATCTTGAATGTATGACGCTGCTTTGAAGACGTTAGCAATTGCGATAACCGCTGCTACAGCATCTTGTTTCCATCAATTGAAGCTAGGCTTTTCTTGTGGATACTAAAACATGAATTTGATCTCACGTGCTGCTTCTATTACAGTTCTCAAAAACACTGAGCTCCTTCGCTAGAAGGCCTGTCGAATTTCGGCGATGATCTTAAATCAATCGTTCTCCTTTTTTCCTTTGCAGTCGGTTTATAGAAGAGCGATACGCAGATCACCAGTAATCAATCCTCATATAATATTTTCAGGCGTGACAAATTATTATTTCGTCCCAGTTTGTGCCTGATTCCTGTTGACTCTCGTTTTGGTTTGCTCTTTTTATAAGCCGCAGCAGCAGCGAGGGAGACCGGGCTGAGCGGGCGGTGCCGGGGGCGACACATCGTCTTCTGCTGCTGGATGACTCGAACGACAAAACAAAACCGTAGATTCCAGGTATCGTTTCTGGCGATTCATGCTGTTGCAATTTTCAGCAGAGAGAGAGAGAGAGAGAGAGAGAGAGAGAGAGAGAGAGAAAGAGAAGTACAACGACCGTTGGTCAAGTCGATGGAATCGTATATCACTAGTGGCCGCGCTACGTCAAATCTCCTTTTGTGATACCTACATAACCAAGCAAGAAGAGAGACAGAGACAGACAGAGACAGACATAGTGTGATACCTACATAACCAAGGAAGAAGAGGTACAGAGAGAGACAGAGAAAATTAGAACAAGAATAAAACATGTCAAAGATTACTATAGCAAGAGGATTCAAGCATGCGAGATGGAGATCGGTATCCAGAGATGAGATAGACGGTCCCTTCGAAATGTCAGAGTTGGATATGGAAAGGTTTTAAGATTGTACAAAGACAGATTGCAGGGTTGCGTCGTCGATTTCAAGTTCATAGCACGATTTCCACAGCAGCGCGTTCGTGCAGGGTTGTGGGTGTGCGGCCCGCCAGAGAGCGACGCGAGCACGCGCAACCCCAACGTCAGTCAATCACAAGCGGAAAACAGATAATAATCTTTCCACATTAATCTTCGTGTTGTTGTATGCAGTTTTTTTCTTTTTTTCTTTTTTCCTTCTGAGGTAGGTGAACTGGCAATTATCCCTTAGAGGACTTAGCCAAATTTCCCCAAATTCTGGCAACATGCTAGAAGCTATGGTCTAAATCTGGTGATTTCAACTTTGTTTTTCTCTGGAAATATGGCAACGTGCTAAAAGCTATGGTTGAAATCTGGTGAATTCAACTTCTTTTTTATCTGGAAAGTAGGTATAGCAACATGCTAAAAGCTATGGTCTAAATATGGTGATTTCAACTTTCTTTTTTTCTCTGGAAAATATGGCAACACGCTAAAAGCTATGGTCTAAATCTGGTGATTTCAACTTCTTTTTTTCTCTGGAAAATATGTCAACACTCTAAAAGCTATGGTCTAAATTTGGTGATTTCAACTTCTTTTTTTATCTGGAAAATATGGCAACAGGCTAAAACCTATGGTATAAATCCAGTGATTTCAACTTTCTTTTTTTCTGGAAATATGGCAAGATGCTAGAAGCTAAGGTCTAAATCTGGCGATTTCAACCTCTTTTTTTTTCTGGAAATATTTCTTATGAAACTCTTTTGTGCAGCAATTATTTACAGACAAAAGATGTTTTATTATTCCAGAACTAAAATTTGAAAACTTCCATAGCCTAATTTGAGAATTTCCATATCTCTGGAAAGAAAAGTCAACTCCCGAACTTTTAAATTATTTCTAGTAGGTATGCAGCTACAAATTATTTTGTAAAAAATTAGTACCACTACTTCCTACCGGATTCTGAAAAACATATACAATATTGGATTAATTAAAGCATTGAAAGTATCACAAAGCAAGTAAAGTTTGTTTTTTGCAATTTTCTAACTTGCACATTAGTAGTGAGCATCCCAAGAAGGATTTAGCAATAAATGATACTAGTAAAGAAACTGTGAAAACATTTTTTTTAAATGCCCACAAAATTGTTACCAAACCAAAATCTAGGTTGAAATAGTTTTTTTTTAAAAAAGAAAGGTCAAAAGAAAGTACTTTTTTTTTCGAAGGATCACAAAATCCAATAGAAAATCGACTCTCACATGGGAGACAAAAATGGAAGGGCAAAGAAGGCCAATAGACATATAGTCCATTGGAACAAAAAAAACGGAAAACACTAGTCCTTCTCGTGGTAGGAAGCTATTTCACCCATGGCCCTTTTAGTGTCACCTGCATGCAAATTGTGAGATTTAATAGTAATGGAAGGTCTAGAACAAACATCACATGCCAACGCAATATGTTTTTTTGTAATAGAAGCTAAAGCACATTGAAAAGCAATATTAACACGTTGCTTGAAAATTTGAATTCAAAAAGATAAAAATAAATGACCTCTTGATCATCTATCATGGAAAAAATGAGCACATTCCTTGATGAAATGATTCATATCATGCCTAGGTGTGCCATGCACCTGTATGGCCATCAAAATAAAATGGTGCCCTTCATGAAGCCCTCTATATTTGTAGATTTTAACAGTGGCATTAAGTTTTACCGTTGCACCTATTGGTTGACTAATGACACTTGTAGCAACTATCTTTCGCATAGGGTTAATAACCACCACATTGGCCATGAAGACCTGGTTCTCTTAGGTCATGTAAATATCGGTTCGTAATTAAACTCTTGATGTAAGCGCATACCATCACCTTTTCCATATAGCATGCCCACTCTTTTGAACAAGGGCATACATTTTATATGGTGTCATGTGTGGTTATTCGTTGACCTCCAAATTGGCAACGAACTAAATGCATGCTAGAGTTAACCCGTGTTCACATTCACACATGAAAAGACTAAATGTCGAAGGTTGAATCAAACCAAGATGAAAATGCAATGCTAAGGTGGAAACAAAATGTGCAATGCAAAATGAACAGGTAAATGGCCTAGCAATTAACCATAACCTTGCCCCCTTGCCCGAACAAGAATGAATGCGAACTTTGGATGCTAAAAAAATGGAATCATCTTCCAAGATAGACCTAAAAGATGTGTCACAGTGGATGTCCATCAAAGATGCTTGTAGACCTTGGGTGTAGTAATTGCCAGATTATCGAAAGAAGGGTGCATTTTCTTAGCTCTAGGAAGAAAACCATTTCATGTTGCACGTAAGCATGATTGAAACAAATGTAAGCCCCCCACTAAGAAATGTATTCCTCTAAAATGGGTTTATTAAAAATACAAAACTTAATGCACAAATACAGAGCCATTAAAGTGCAATTCCCTAAAAAAACAAATGGGGCACAATCTTCCATAGAGAGAAGTTTATACCACCAAAAGATATTGGTAGTTGAGCTTAATGTTTTGTTAAGGGTCCACGAAAAGACTTTCACAATCCTAGACCCATAATGTCCCCACATACCTGCATAAATTTCTTGTTAAAACTTGCTAAAAAAAATAGGAAGGGAAAAAAAAAAAGTATTGTCCGTGTGAGGTAAGAAAGTCAATGAGCTACACATGAAGACAAAATGCCAAAAGCAACCTAGGCATTTCCCAAGAAAAGAAGATCATTAATATGTGTCACGCTTTGAGATAAAACCTCATCCAAAAAATGCATGGTAAAGTCTTAAAAACCCATTGGCACACCCAAAATGCATAAGCCATCTATGACCAAAGTGTAGCCTTGAAGAATCTTTATGCTTGGAAAGATCTGTGATGGATTCCAAAGCTTGCACTTTAGCACCTTGACCCTAAGCCCAATTAGGGCCAATTGGGTTGAAAGGTTGTCAAAGGCATAAATAATCTCATCATAGGCCCCACGATGTGGATATTGTTCACTAGGGATGGAAAGATGTAATTGGGGGCCTACATGGTGGTTTCTAAAAAAACTTGATAATGGGTGAAAACAAATAAAGGACCTTTTAAAAGGTCACCTTGTTTCGTGCTTAAAGATGATTCAATAATGGTGACCCCTTCCACATGCCGCCCATATTGGTAGTAAAAAGAAAAATGAGCACCATAAAATAACTTGGTAAAAGGAATAATGTTCACCAAAGGCCCCCTAGCATCACATAATTTTCTAAAAATAACAATTCAAAAATATATATTAAAAGCATTTTTTACGTCGACCTACATCACGACCCAATCAAGTGTAGGTCAAGGAGGGCTCAGATGCCAAAAGGAATGGCTTCACAACTTCCAAGGGTCGATATTACAAATTGATGGGGGGATAATTGTTCCTGAACTAACCCCCGAAGTTGTAGGACAATGAAATGACTAATAAGTTGAAAAAACACCTCGCCTATGGTAATAGGAAGAAGACCACCAATGTCTTTTGCCATTGCCAACAATCTATTAGCCCCCAACATTAAGGCCATTGACCTAGGGATATCCCCATGAACAATAACAGCAATAGCCTAGAATAATTTTGAAAACCTTAAGGATTGGTCTTTTGGTATGAAGCATCCCAAAAGATGCTCATATACCATCCTAGAAAGCCCAATTAAAAACAAATGGGGAGCAATGGCTAGGGCTTGGGCAAATAGAATCCTATCCAAGACAAAAATGTGCTCAAATTAATAATAAAAAATAGGTGGAAGGACAAGGCCTAAAAGAGGGGGGTGCAGCTAGCATAAGGCAACAATGATGTGTTTTGAAAGAGTAGCCAATGTCATGGGCTAGAGAGCTCTAGTAACGCAATTGTACTCATTGACTCTCCCTAACATTAGACATCAATGAAAATGAATGGTCGAAGGATTTTCCCATGAGTGGTGAGAATAGGGCATAGATGAAGCATGTGAAAACTCCTTTTGAAGAGAAGACCAATCACTCGCCATAAACTTCTTGACATGAATAAAAATCTTTTGTTGACTTGAACAACTTCCTTGAGCATATCACAAACACCAATGTAGTAACACATAGAAAAGGAACTGTGCTAATTCATCTGTTGGGTCTCAAACAATTCGATCAAGGGGTAAATGAAAAGCATGTTTAACCTTGCCATAGATGGTTCAAAAAACCCTATGAAATAAATGAGGGCATGTGAAACTCAATTCAAACAACTCAAAATGGAACTAGATTGAACCCAAAACCAACCCCAAGAAATAAAAGGAATAGAACCAAGGAAAAACACAAGAGGGGAGGAAACTTGCAATAATAAAACAACCTGGCTAGCCTGGGAAATGAGGCTAGCATGAGTGTGAGCACTTTTGACATGCCTCGAGAGGCCACTTAAAGTGAAAAGGCTAAAACAATGAGGACAAGGGGTATTTCGAACCGACGAGGGACGTAAAAAAAAACCATCCCAAAAAAATAAAATAAAATCTACACCCAAAACCCCTAGGAAGTAAAAGCCCAAGCAGCCCCCCCACCACAAAAAGAAAAAACCAAACCAAACCAAAAAAAAGGGGGAAGGACCAAAAACTTTCTTGGAAAAAAGGGACTTTCTTGTTGTTGCAGGAGCTCACCAATGATGGTGGGCCTAGTCATTATAAGAATGCAACAACAATTATTGCCTTCAAAGAAGGTGGGAATGAATTGGAAGTAAGGTCAAAGTGCCACCCAATCTCTTCCTTTGACTAAGGTGCATTATATTACACTTCTAAACTTCTTCTTCTTCCACTCATGGCTCTCATTTGCTCCTCTCGCCTCTTGTCTATTGCTCCAATTCTATTTGCAAAATGCCATTTTTGCACCACTAGCTTTCATCTCATCACTTGTAGTTCCTTGTTATTACTTATTAAAAGAACAACGACAACAATAACAGTAGTGGATGATGCATGTCGACAAGTTCATTCTACTTGCCATCTTGAATCTCACAAGTTGTTTAATCAATTCCCACAAGCAAATTAACTTGCAAGAAGGAAAATTGTGGCTTTCTTATAAGTACACACATTTGGGATTTTTGTCCTCAAGAAAATAGGGAATTTACAAACAAATGTGAAGATACAAATATTTTTATTTTTCACATTTGTGTGAAATTTTCACCAAAAAAAAGGAGGGACTAATCAATGAGACCAAAAGAATGTGTGAGAATTAAACCTCCCCTTATGGGCAAGTTCAAAGTGCAAACCAACAACAATTAAAATAACAAATGTTCCATACATGAAATTATAAAGAAATGAACTCAAAGTTCAACAATCCTCAAATGTGGGACCAAATGAACTTTGTGTTTGTGCAATAGTAGACTCTCCTTGAGGAGGCAAAACCAATAAAACTACAAACAAAAATTTAATTTTTGCCATACACAACAAAGATCAAAATCAATTGTAAAACACATTCCATTTCCTATAATTCTTGTGTGTTGGAACATAAATGTGTATCTAAAAAATTGAAATACACATATGTATTCACATTTAACAAATATTTATGTACATACACATGTAATGTACTTATGTATTACAATGGAACCTAAACTACTATCAACATTTGTAATGTATGTATGTGGAAAAAATAGTTGGGGCATTTTGAAAAACAAAATGGCTCATTATTTGTGGAAGATTTGATAATGTGCATCTAGAGACATTGAAAAAATCATGTTAATGTTTTATGGATATCTTAAGAAAATGTGTTTTGGATTGACAACAAGTCACTTGTTACATGTGTTTCACTCTCCTCAAGAAAATAGGTGGTACATTCAAATACCGTAAAACTTCATTTAGCAACTTAAAAAGAACAAGTTTAAACAAACAAAAAAACAAATTTCAAATGTCAATTATCAAGCACACCACATTAGTTTGGATTCCAAAACAAAAACTACAACAAATTAATCAAATTTATATTGATGAAACACACAACATTATTTTTTATATGAATATTTAGCTTGTTGGATCCCAAGGAAAAGCTCTTGTTGATTCTCTAAAAACATTGTTACAATCCAATAACAAAGCCAATAATCTTTTGTTATGGCAAATTTGAGAGTTGCGCAAGAAAAGACAAAAAAAAAAGAAAAACTTACACAAAGGATGAACTTATAAATAAGTAAGTTAAGTATGCAATGAAATATCTAAATGAAACTTTAATTCATATGATAAAAGCTAAGAATTGTGGTTTGGAGTGCACATTCAAAATATGGTGTAAGGTAATATTTCATATTATTGTTCACAATCAACTTGAAAATAATGGATTATGTTACAAAAGATTATAAAGAAAAGCAAAAGATTGTGGTACAAAGTCATAATCTAAGGACATCTGTCCATTAAGCTACTGTAATCCCAAATTTTATCACAACAATAACTTTTTATTATGTTTGTTCCAACTAATTGTGTTCATAATCATTTCATAGCTCCATTAAGCAAACATTGACCAAATGTAAAAGCCTTAAGAAATGTGAATCAAATTATTTATCACCATAAAATTGACATTTATCATTTTATCATGGAAACATGTGTTCTTTTAAAAAATTCTAAAAAGTTCCTTACATATGAAATGTTTTAAAAGTTTCTAACATTGATTACCTACAAATTTTCAACCCAATTATAGCTCTCCAATGGAAAGCATTTGTCCATGCAATAAGAAAAAGGTTCCATTTCATTAGTCTTCCATTAAACTATTATGATCATAGTTCTGGATAGTGTAGTGTTTTTTTTTTGTTAATTTTGTTATTGTTGTTCAAGTGGTGATAATCTATAAGCACATTTAACCAAAGTTGGCAATATTCAAAATATGAACATTGAACATTTTAAGTACCTTTTCATATTGTAGGCAATTGTTATGATTTCTAGCAAAAAACAAATTAACAAGGAATTTGCAACAAAAATGTTTTCTTTTCTTTTTTTTCAAAAAAATGGCAAATATTTGCCACCAAAAAAATCATCACTATAGTCTCTATGAATTATGATTTTTGTAGCCTAATTGTAATAGACCTTAAAACTCTAACTAACATGAAAATAACATGTTTCACATCATAAGGTTCAAGCTATTTATTAGTTTAAGGAATTTTATATCAGTCTTTTTTTTCCAACTTTATGATGTAGCCATAATCACAAGCATCCCAAAACAAATTTTGCCTTAATTGACCACTTCTTTTAAAAAGACCATTAAAAGAATAGTCAATAGACAAAATTGTGGGTACAAGCTCCTTAGAAAAAACATTAGAGCAAAATCTAGCAAGTGATTTATTTTAAAAGAAAATTACAAAAAATTATTCACTTTTCTATTAGTGTTAATTGTTAGCAATTTTTCACCTAAACAAATGATTTTTGTAGACCCAAATCAATGCAAGATCCTTGTGTAAAGGCCCAACCCAAGGCATACCATACCCCCCAATAAAGAAAAAAATGGTAAATTCAATGTCATTTTTAATTCTTCTTCTTTTTATTCCAATCACTTATATTGTATGCAATGTTTTTTTTTCAATGTTTTGATTTTGCATTGTTGATGTCAATTGGTAAAATGTCCTTCACCAAAAAAAAATTTGAAATTTTTACTTTCTGAAAATTTCAACATTTTTAAAAATAATTTAGTTCGTGTTGAATCTGCCAAAGTAATATAATATACATTGTTTAAAAAATTTAGCAATGAACCATGGAAGAACATCACATTGCTTAGTGCATCATTTATTTATTTCTATTTATCCTCATTACATTAATCCTCCTTTAACTTTGGTCCATAGTTTTAAGTTCAAGGTTCAAGCAATTGTTTTCAAAATAATGGTGCAAATGCAACCCAAAAATAAAGAAATACTTCATCATTTAAAAAACTCTTAACTTCATTACCTTGTTCATGATTGTGCTTGTCATCACCATGTTTGTGATTGTGACCAAAAAAAAAAAGTTTTACATAACTTAAAATGGATTTACACGTCTTTTCATTCACATTTACAAGTTTTAAGCATTTACATTTACATGACATGTATGTCTAAAACTATATACACACACAACATTGATAAATACCATTGTTGGTTAAATATCATATTTTCACCAAGCCCCTATTGAATATTAGGGTAATTTTTTGGCAAGTATCCATCAAATGAAACCACAACAAACATATGTTAGTTGAAAAAACAATTGGAATAGTTCTTGCAAAAAAACCAACAATTTCATGTATTTGGGTTTCCTTTGCCTTCAAGTTAGGGTTGGTTTAAAATTAACGTTAGGTTTTGCAAACAATTAATCTCAAACCATGGGAGGGGCCAAAGAAACATTAATAAATGTAGGAAGAGGCTTATTCCCAAGGCCCTCACTATATTTTTAAGCAAATGAGCAAAGGTGTTTGAGAGAAGAAGCGTTCCATTTCATAATCCAATTTTAATTTTTAAATTGCGTTCCTTTCGCAAGCGCAAATGACCATGACAATTGACTGAAAAGTCATCCACAAGTGGAAGGGATCAAAAGCTTACACATGTTCATTAAATGTGTTTGTAAATGTGTCAAATAACAAAGGCAAATTTTTAACAATGCAATACAATGTTATGAAAATTTTCCCCTTCAAACATATGTGGATTTTTAAACATGAATGTGAAATATCTTTTCAATTGCAATTAGGTCACCAAGGGGATGGAGGCATGGATTTGACACATATGTGACACAAAGACATTTCACATTACAATTTTTGTCATTGTGTGTTTCTAATGTAAATTCAACTAATTTTGCTATTAATTTGTATAATTTTGCACAACTTTTGATATAAAAAAATTGAAAAAAAATACTCGATCAATTCATGGGGAAAAAGGCTGTTAACTATAATGGAAGAATCCTTTGTGTAAGCTATGAATGGGAAAGTAGGAAGTTTCAACAAGAAAAACTTGCATTGAATTCCATTCCATTCTAATGGAATTGCCTAGCCAATGTGAATGTAATTGGGTTTATCCACAATTCAATCATAACAAGCTTTGTCCATTGAGGCACATATGTGTGTTGGGTCACCTAGTTCACATTGAACCTTATGAATGAGGATGGTAGCTTAATTAAAAATGGGTCCCATAATAATTCCATTAACATTCATGAATATTTTAAGTTTGTTTAAACACATTTGGTGAACATGTTACATTATGTCAACATGTTTGGTAAACATTATCCAAACACAAGCTTACAAATATCGATGTAGGTTCATAGGAATAAGCATGTTCAAACTAGGAAATCATTTCAATGTTCTTTATGGAGGAAGAAAAGATGCAAGTCTTGTTATTTGTTTTTCTAATAAAATTTCATTACTTTATCATTATGTTGCTTCTAACAAATATTCCTCACTTTGCGAAATTAAATACTAGAACCCTACGTCCAAGGAAAAGCTCTGGATTGGAAAAAAATCATATTAATAAAAAATAAAAAATATAGAAGGGCCATGTCATGGTTTTTGCATGCAAGTATTTCAATTCAAAGCATAAGCATATATCATAACTAAGTATCTTATCAATGAACCTCTTTGATTGGCCCATCATTAGAATAAGTTATCAAAGATTCTCAAGATACAATTTAAATTTCCTATCCTATTGGGTCATAGATATAAACTTATGATGTGCAACTTTGAGTAAAATATATGGTTGTGAGCATGGTGTTACAAAGAACACTCTTCTTCAAATTGAAAACAATCTCATGTATTCTTTTTAATTTATTCATCATGTCATTTTGACCTATTGTTACTTTTCATAAGTATGTTGTTGATAAATATACTTTTATAATCTTGAAACATCACCTATTTCCATCCATAAGGGGCAAGCTACTTGTAGCCCAATAAGGTATTGTAAACCCAAGTGAATGCATAATTATTGCTTGAAGTCAAATGATTACATCCATGGTAGTTGTTTAGGACATTATGTGATTGTATGATTGGATAGCATATGATGGGAAAATGTAGATTGAATTACCTTTAGCCATCTGGATAGTGAGGTGTACAAAAAGCTACTTATGTTCATTTAGGGTAATTATATATATAAGGTAGGTTAACTTAGGTAGCTAGGATAATCATAAATTTAACGACTAACCTAGGTATCATAAAGTATTTATGCAAAAGTTACATCAAAAATATATTTTTTAAAATATGGGGATCATTCATCAAAGTTCATAAGTTGTGCACAAGTATATATTTATTTACTTGCAAATCCAAATTGTATGAACTATTTTCCCATAATGCAAGATGCAAACATGTGCATCAAGCTATGTGCTTTAGAACTTGTAAATGTGTGTATTCTGCAAGGTGAACATTTCTTGGTTGGAAATATTTTAGAGCACTATTGGAAAGGGGTTTTTACAAGCCTTTGATTTTTCATGAAATTGTTGGTTCTATATTTTCCTAGTAATATAATAAGTCTCTCATGTATTCTAAACTTCACTTCTATCATGGAGTGTTTTCCTTTTGTTCCTTTTACACATTTGGTATGGTGGGGTAAAAATATATTAAATTCTTAGGTCAAGATTCTTTTAATTATAGAGATATCACAAAGGACCTAAGCCTCTTCAAGGTCTAGAGAATTTTGAATAGTGATTAGGCTTGTTATAATTTCCAAATTTTTCTTAGAATACACTTTGGTCATGTAATTTCAGATGATGAAGGCTTTCTATGTCTTAGGTTGTGGTGTTTTATAGGGCCAACCTAAAAGACATGAAGTTCACCCTTACAAGCATGTTACAACTTGAATTAGGATTATATTGACTTTTTTATTTAATGTTGTTTCGAATGTGAGCCCAATATCATGATTGTTTTGTGTTGGTTCCAGGAATTTAGTATCAAACTTTGTGTAGTTGATTGTGTGGAATTTGGAGCAAATTATTATGTTTTTATCTGCACCCATAGTTGGGAGCTCATGAAGTTGAATGGGAAGTCATGGTAGCTAGTCACTCCTATTCATAAAGAAGTTGATGGTTAGATACTCAATGGGTATCATTCACAAGGTTATGACCACATTTATTATTGTCACATGTTTGGTTTGATTTGGCCAAAACTAGCATTACAAGTACCGTGAATGCTTGAATGTGTTGTTGTGAAGTTTTTTCTACAATTCATAATATGCATAATATTATTTTATAGGATGTAAGGCTCTTTTATTCGTTCAATTTTGAAGATCTGTAAGGGCAAATATGATGTTGGCAGGTGTTTCTTGGAAGCAAACACATAATGTTCTTGGGGATCGAGGTTTGAAAGTGCTAGGAAAGACATGTAAGGAGTTGAAGCGCTTGTGAGTAGAGGATGATGATGCATGCTATATATCACATAGTGGTGTGGTTGCTATTTCACAAGGTTGTGCAAAGCTACGATATGTGGCCTTATATGTTTATGATATCATTAATGTTGCACTTGCTATGGTGGGGCAAGGCTATTTGCACCTAATAGATTGCCATATTGTGCTTGGAGAAAGGGTCAAATTTTTTGTAGATTTGCCCTTGGATGATGGTGTGAAGTTATTATTGAAAAGTTATGTGAACCTAACTTGATTTTGCCTCTACTTGTGACAAGGAACATTAACATACTAGGGATTGGCTCATACTGGCGAATATGGGTGTAATTTCAAGTGGTTGCTCTTAGGTACCACATGGGAAAGTGATGTGGGTCTTGCTAGTCTTGCATATGGATGCCAACAATTGGAATGCCTAGAAGTATAAAACTATCCATTTGGGGAAGCAAACTTTGTTACTACAGTGGTGGCAATAAGTTCCTTGAAATATTTATGGGTGTAAGGCCACCATCAAGTCAATGAAATAGGGGCATAACTTATGGCCCTGTCTTCACCCATGTTTGCACATTGAAACGTACCTTGGTGCCTTGGGACAACTTGGGTAGCTTTTGGCATATTATGCACTAATAGAACCACACACTGATGGTCCCCCTGAGATGAAGGTGCATGTTTCAAACCAACACAATCATTAGTAGGACATATTTCCATGTATTTTATAACTTGTCACTTTTTGGCTAAATCTAGGTAAGGATCTATGCTACATGACAAATGCATATTCCCAATCTAAAATTGTGTCTTGGAGTTGGTTGCACTGTGCAGAGTTAAAGGTCAATGTTAAACATTCTTCATATGGTACATTGAATTCAGGAAAACAAGAAAGTAAAACAAAAGATATGTCATGATTATCGCAACCTTAGCTTTGGGCTTGCGACCAAGGCAAAGGGAATTGCAAGGGTGCGGGCCAAGAAGAAGCCTGGGAGTTAAAGCCAAGAGAAAGCCTGGGAGTTAAGCCAAGAGGAAGTTCGGGAGTCAAGGCAAAAGGAAGCCCGGGAATCACATCACATACTCCCGGGAGTGCAAGAAAGTGTGAAGGAGTGTGAGGGAGTGAACACTCACACTCCCAAGGCAACTCCCACTTTGGGAGATGGAGTCCCGGTGGACTTCCGAAACTTCAGAGAGCGATTGTAGGGGTCAAACCTCAATGGCTCGTGGCGTTCTTTATATCATTAGAAAGCTCTTGGAGCGTAGATGTCTAAAATGGGCTCGCATTGCTCATTTGGACATCTGAAACACAAGTTATGGCCAAAAGAAGGGCCGGGAGTCGAATTGCCAGTTTAACTCCCGACCACAAAAAGTCAGGAATCGACCTCTTCCCGATGTCCGATTCGAGAGTGCGACATGGCTTTAGAAAGCTCTCGACGAGAGCTACAACTTTGCTTTAGATTGCATCGCCATCCTAGGCCTGCTTGCAAAGTTATGGGGCTCCAAAGTCCCGGGAGTCCCATTTGGCACGATTTCGGGACTCCCGCGCGGGAGTCCCGGGAAAAATAACCATTTGAATGTGGGCTCCGTGGAGAGTCACAGAGTATACTATAAGGGGGAAGGTGGTGGCTTCCCCCAAGTCCGGGCCGTGGTGAGTCTTGTGTGTCTGTGTTGCCCGTGGCTCGTCCTAGCACCAAGGG
>Ga0116227_10009614_pt1 | contig 17433 bp, 15 predicted proteins | sample S1TSphgellanicum_FD_89693 | JGI IMG/M metagenome (GOLD analysis project Ga0116227, IMG submission 89693) | Host-associated microbial communities from peat moss isolated from Minnesota, USA - S1T2_Fb - Sphagnum magellanicum MG | ecosystem: Host-associated > Plants > Peat moss > Unclassified... | reverse complement strand
TACTTGAAAAAGAATGAGGTGTATCTTCTTTCTCCAAACTTCAAACTTGCATCCAAATAAACAAAAATATAAAAATGAAAAAGAAACACTTTATTTTTATTATACAAAATAATAATAAAAACAAAAAACACATTTAAAAAAAAAAGAAAAGATAAAAGTTTCTAAAAAAAACTAAAACATGAACCAAGTTTAAAGACACCGAAAAACTTCACAGTGCCTGAAGGTCACAGGTACCCACTAGTACTCTATAATGAATCTAAACACAATATCCTTGGCTTGGCAGGCAGGGTCAACGAACCTCTTGCTGCCAGGAGCCATTGTTTTCATTTGTTGCTTTGCAATTTGTCTCCATGGCGTGTTTCATGTCGCCGAACGCTTGGTGAGTTCTTCACACACGCTAGCTCCTTAGCTCTGGTGCCATACCACTTACACTACCTCCGTCCGTTTTGCTTTTCCACAAAATAAAATTGCGACCTCCTTTTGTCAATTTTGTACACTAAACCCTAAACCCTAAACCGTGATTTGCATCAAATCAGCTGCTGAAATCGAAGGCTTTGAAATTGCATCATCTTTTGGAGCCTCCAGATCTTTGTTAGTTCTTTTGTTATCCCTCGTATATCCCAAGCAGATGTATCCATTTTTCGCAATCTGTATTCTAGTATGGGCTCCAGCGGTATGGTGGTGTGTCCGCCTGTATGGTGTATCCGCTCATCATGTCTTCTACAGCAACTCCGTTCTGCAAAGATGAAATTTTTGCAGCTCGACTGCAAGACTTTCTGTATTAACACCAAGACTGGCTCTGCTGTTTTAGATGTCCTCAACATGCCAGTTTATGCAAGAAAGTCAGGGTATGGCATCCATCACTCCTAGTTGCCATTTGAGCTTTAGTATGAAAGAGGCAAAGACATGGTTAGATTCTTTGATAATTGATGGTTCTTGTTGTGCACCAGGAAAAAGAAAGTGGAATTCTTCAATAGGATGATGCCACACCAGATGTTGTCTTCAGAAGAGGCAGAACCCTAATTTGTAGCCTTTGTTGGAATGCATATAAAATCTCCATGGACGTTGCAGAGATGAAGCTTTTGAGGATAAAGAAGCATGGTTCAACAAGAACTCTCACTTGAGCGCATTCCACCATGAAGGTGATATTGTTGCTGGCAAGTATACAATAGTTGGGGTGCTGGGACAAGGTGGTGCAGGCACCACCTATGAGGCCAAAACACCAGATGGAGAGGTGGTTGCTTTGAAAGCACTGTCACTGCGCAACATGAGAGGTTGGAAGGTATGTTCTTGTCTGAAACAAACTGGGGCTTGCAATCATGTGGTTCAGGGTTTATGGTTTGTGAATGCTGTGCTGCGCTTCCTGGGTGCTTGTTCTTTTGACTGGCCTCAAACATGATTAGGCTTCCAGGAATGCAACACAAACTTAGGACACAGATGTTTATGTAACAGTTTATCTGAGATTTTGGGCAGATTGGTATATGCTTTATCTATAGCCCCTGTTGTGATCTGATGAAGTCAGTGGGGAGTCATGAGGCAGCTTGTCATGGCTATTCCTAATGGAGCTGATGGTCTGACACTTTGTGATGGATACTTTCATGATGCTATGACCCCACTCATCTTGTCATTTACCTTTGAAGTTGCTGAGTTTTCTCTGCAATCTCATAGATATGTTTCGTGGGTGATTGTTATCTGCTGGATAGCAAAATGTGGTAATTGTGATTCTTCATGGGTTCCCAGACCACAAAAGGGGACGCTACAAAGGAGAATGGGTTTTGCTGTGCACTTTGACTAGTCTGTGAGACTTCTTTTGCAGGATCTGGAACTGTTTGAGAGAGAGGCAAAGGTGCTCAAGTCCTTGAGGTATCCCAGCATACCAGAGTACATCGACTACTTTCAGGTTCATCCTTGGACAGTTTGTTCTGGAACTTTGTATTCTATGGAGAGAGTGCTGTTGACTTATACTGACAGAAACTGTGGGAGCTTGTTCTGGAACTTTCTTTTCTATGGAGAGAGTGCTTTTGAGTTATACTGACAGAAACTGTTCCCACTTTGTTTTGTCCATCATAGATTGACAGTCCCTCAGACTGTGGTTTTTACATAGTGCAAAGGGTAGCCAAGGGTCGGTCCTTGAAAGACCTGGTGGAGAGTGGCTGGCGTGTGCCAGAAGAGGAAGTCAAGCGTATTGCAATTGAGGTTTTCATCCACCTTTGAAGTTGAAATGTTGATTTTTTGTTCCACATTTTCCTTGATCTAATTATGATGCATCTCCAATGCACATGCTACAGTTATCCAATTTTTTTGCATTGCTGAGGGTGAATCATACCTCTTAAAGAAAATATGTCTTGGAAGAACTTGTTGTTGTCATCCAATGGACTAGTTGTTGTTATCACAGGTCCTGGATGTGTTGCAATACCTCGGGAGCTTGCGCCCCCCTGTTTATCACAGAGATATCAAAGTAATTGGCAGCCTCCAACTGGTTTTGACATAGTGTGTGAGTTTGTAGATGTCCTCCTCTCTGATGTTTTTCTTTCTGTTGTTTAGTGAAGTCCTGAATTTTCTTGTGGACTTGCAAAGTTTGGAGCTTCCATTAGATAGTCCTTTGTGCTCTTAAACCCTCCATGGGTGACCTCCATCATCTCCATGCCCATTAGTCTCATGAGCCCATCGTGTATCCCACATAACTTGACAATGGACACACTTCCATCTTCACCTTTGCAATCGGAGGTGAATGTAATCCAGGGCCATTGATTGCCTTGGGAAGCAGCTTAACAAGTGCTTCACTCCTTTCCATGTGTTGCAGGCATTCTAACCATCCCATTCTTTACCCAAATTAAGATGTCCACATTGGAGGGGATAGTCTCTGTTGGTGCCTTCCCAGAAAATTGTGAAGATATTGTCACTGCTAATTTGGAAACAGCTAGTTTATGTTAACTACTGGATGTAGGCTTTTTCAATTGGTGAAGGGTTTGTTTCTGAGGGCAGATGCATTTGAGTGAGGGATTCTTAAGCTTAATCTATAAGACACAGGAAGTACTAGATTCAGAGAAATAAAGAAATGTGATGCTATACAAATGAACTTGAGGACAATCTAATGAGAAGCAAGAGTTTGTCTACTGCAGCTTCAACTTACTAATGGCTGCCTTTACCATGTGACAGCCGGAGAACATAGTTTTGGATGAAGCATCTGGGAAGGTGAAGTTGGTGGATTTTGGAGCAGTGCAAGATGCAGCATCTGCAATGCAGATAGGCAGCACTGTTGTTGGCACGGTGCTGTATTCTCTCTCTATCAATTCCGACAACATTATGCATTACACCCTAAACCCTACCTTCAGAAACCAAGCAAGGGTTCCATGATTTAGTTTGAATTCCAAAGTGATATTGTGTCCAGAGTCTTCACCTGCCAGTTGCGAGGTTGAACCCTGATGCTCTAGCATTACTGGGGTGTAATGTCTGGGCAATATACAAAACTTGACACTTATGATGAGTTTTCCAGAGGAAATCTGTTAAGGACAATGAACCATTTGTTTCAATGTCAGCTGCACTATTAGATTAAGCACTTCCTCCCCCAAATACTCATTGGACTGATCACGATATTGTCCTCTGCCCCACACCCCATTCTTCCCTTCTTTTCCTCAAACTGGAATATGTTCTAGAAGGTAATTGTCTTGGCATGTCTCCCACATGTTCAATTGGAATCATGTATGGGTCCTCTGATGTGAATTGGTTGGTAAGCCTGCTGATCAAATATCATTTCAAGGCCTTTGCTCACCACCAGTATTGGGAGCTGCTAGCACCATGGATCTGTGAATAGTGTGCTAATCCTATATATGACATGCTTACTCTGTGTCGGAAGTAGTCTATTTACATTGCTGCCAGGTTGGTAAGAGGACCTTGCTGAATTCTCTTGGTTGTTTTCTGGACAGACAGTATGGTTACATGGCTCCAGAGCAGTTCCAAAATCGAGCAGGGCCGCAAACTGATCTCTATGGACTTGGTGCCACATTGCTTTATGTTGTGTCTGGATGCTCCCCTTCATCTTTCCCACAGGCAGGTTCTTTCCAACTGTTTCCCATCACAAATTTCTCCATTTTCCCCCACATGTTCTCTTCCAAGTTTTGCAAGTTTACAATGCTGTAGTTTCTTGTGACAGAAGCGCTTGAAGGTGGTGTTTCGACATTTGGTGAACGTGACGCCTCATCTTGGTGATATTATAGAACAGCTTCTGGAGCCTGCACCAGAAGATCGGTTTCAGGTAACCCAGGTCCTTTTTTCAGCACAGTGGGTACTGGGGTTATATGCTGCTCAACTGGTCATACTGTGTCGTTATGTTTTGCCTATATAGTCAGCAGAAGAGGCAATAAATGCTCTCAAAGGAGAAGGAAGTACGTGGATGCGGTCCAGTGTATCACAAAAATCTCCTGGCAATGCTTGGCAACTGAAAACAGCTCAACAGCCTGCAGGGACAGAAGTGGTGAGTAGCTAGTAATATCAACTCTGCTTATGAATAAGTGGAAATAGAGTTGAAATCAGGGTTATGAACTTTGGTCTCATTTTCTTCTGTGGCATGACACATCTGGTGGCAAACTCAGTAAGTGTATAGAGTACTAGTTTGAAATGGGATGAGATCATATGGCTAATTCCAGCTGCCACACAACAGCTGTGAAGACAATACAGCATACCATTTTGCATGAGCAGTCACAGTGTGTGCAAGAAGGATCTGGAATATGAGATTTAGAACGTGGAAGATTTGTTTTCATAGAACTCAAGACAAGTCTGGATGAAGAAAGATATGACATGGAAAAAGAGCTGGGATCTTTGTGGAAGGTTGATTGCAGGGTTTCTTATTTCCAGATGTCATCTAGGGAATCTACTTGGGAGCAATTTGATCAGATTTACCCATCTGCTAATAGGTTATATCCTTTTGCATCGGGCTGTGGTGATCATAGCAGTTGGTGCTTCATAAGAGTTGAAGTGGATCTGTTGTCCTTGATTGGCAGGAGCTTAAGAAAACAGATTCCAAGCTAGTAATTGTCATCCCACCTGCAGGGCTCACTGCTGAAACTGCTGGAACTGGTTCCTTTGCTGTGGTATGTGCTACCCTGGAAATTGAAATGTCTCATGCTGTCTATATCTGTTACTTTCTTCTGTGACAAGGAGTTTGAACATAAGTCCTAGTGTTGGAAACCAAATGACCTCAGGGACTTTTATTAGGTGCAGCATCTGCAATATTTGCTTCAAGATTAAAATTATTAGATTGTGTAGGCTGGTTGGTACTTTTCTCTTTTGTAGCAGTGTTTTTTTGATATGGTGCCATGCCAGGTTTTACTGCAGTCTCCTACCATTAGACTGCTGATATCTATGTCTAGCCTAAGGAGATTACCACTTGTGCCAGGCATGGAATGTGTTTCTCACCTTTTGGACACGAACAGCAATAGTAGGAGGGGCCCCATTGCTGTTCACCTTGTTCTCTCTCCCATTCTGGTTTGTGGGCATTAGGTACATTCCTTTCCTGTTCGTAAGTGAACATGTGTTGTTGTAGGTGAAGATTTAGTGTAAATGGCTGTTGTAGCCATTACTGCATTCCAAAGAGGGCCTCCCTCAGAGTTCCAGCAATTATCCCCAATCCATGTCTTGTTATTCTCAGCAACAAAAGATGAGTTGTGGGATTGGCACCATCAGGTTGCTTCAAGTCATGTCAGCCAAACATTTGTCACAGCTTGGTGTTCTCTCATTTCTCCTACATTCAACTCAGTGAAAGTGGTGTTTTTTGTGCACTGCAGACTTGTGAAGACCACCCTATCCAGTCTCACTGTAGAAGCCAAATTACAATTCGAGGAATCTGAGTTTTCCATTGAGTGGACGGTGGGTGGCAGTTTCTGGAAGCATCAAGTTGTTGGACAATTAGATGACATCAGCTCTGTTGGTATTGTTGTAGAGGGGGTGCGTTCCCATGCAGACTGCTATACCTGCTTTCTTTTGATTGCAGTTGGGGTGGAGTGATAAGTCCCATTGTCAAGATTATATTATCACATTTGTGTCATGCCAGCATTGAGTAGAATTTGTGGCTTGCTTTTAAATGTTCACCCAATTGGACTTTGACTGATATGGGTTTCATGCATGCAACAAGCTCCTCCTTCTCTCATGTTGACCAAAACAGACTTTGCTCTACTTGATCTGGTTTATGGGGGCTGCTGGACAGAAGAAACAAGATGGGCAGTTGATGACAGCGTGCATGCTGGTGGAGGGTGTAAAAACGCACAAGTTTGGAATGGACCTCAAAACAAATGAAAAGGAGTGGCTTGTCCAAGAGATCAGCTCCTTTTTGCAGATTCCATGTGAACAACCAACCTCCTCCAACCAGCCTTTCCTCAACATTGTGGATGCATATGATCAAAGAACAGGAAGTTCGGATGCATGGAATGGAGAATAGGTGAATGGAGAGTAGGCAATGCACATGCACTGAGCAGTGTTTTTGTTTCTATCTGTTTTTTTGGTGTTGCATCCAGCTTGAAATGAATTCAGGCTATGGACAGATATGCAGATGGATTTCTCTACTTTGTCACAAATTGTTTGGAGAGGTGAGATCCATGACCTGACAGTCCAGAAGAGAGATGGGAACATAGTGTGCTTAGGTGGAAAGAAAGAAGATGCTCAATTTCATGGGGCCTATTTGAGCTCATAGCCAATTAATGTTACCCCTTTCAAGCTTCTCAAATGCTCGTCTATTGCAGATTTGATGTCTTCACACCATTTTGATTGACTGTATTATGCAAACCTAATCAAAGCTTCCAGGTTGTCTTTTCCACTGCACTGATCACCAAACTTGGATTGCATCCTTCCCACTTGGATTGTATCCTTCTCCAATTCACTTGCTGTAATTGATGATTGTGGTGATGTCTAACAAAGAGAAGAATTGTATTGCACAAAGTAGGTACCATGTGAACTACAGACATGTGCGTATGTACACAATGCCAAAAACATGGATCTATAACATGGGCCTATTTGACTACATGACTATGAATTGGCATCAACAAAGTGAGGAGTTCTATTTAATTACATAATTACACAGTCAACAAGTCTTATGTAAGTGACAATTGTGATGGTGTCTGACATGAAGAAGAATTGTATTGTGCAAAGTAGGTACCATTTGAACTTTAGACACCCATGGATCTGTACTATGCCAAAAACATGGATCAATGATTAGTTCTATTCAATTACATGACTACAAATTGGTATAAGCGACAAGTCCTATTCAATTTGAGTTCCTGATTTGTTATTTGCCTCCAACAAAGAAAGCTTCAAGTCTTTAGCAAACTTTTGACTCTGCTTTCTAGTCCATCTACTGTAACAAAAATTGAATTGTAAAGTATGCTTAGTTCATCATTCAGATTGCAAATCAGATGCATTCATTGGTGAAGAGGAGTAACATGATATCACAGATGAGAATTGTAGGGATGCAGTGACAAATTACAAACATAAACGAGCTTATGAAAATTGCTGCTGACAATGGTTTTATGGACAGACAGGGTGTAACAGTTGACACCAGGTTTCTGTTTCAATGGCAATTGATGCTTCTTTTATCATGTACTGCATGCTCTTCTGCTTCCTTATGATATGCGTGTGGTTAGAGTGGATGTGAGGTCAAGGCTTCAAGGGCATGTGCACGCCAGTCTTGTGGAGACTTGTTGCACCCTGCCTGACACAATGGTTTTGGAGCCACTCCAGGAGGAGTATTACTATGCGGTTAGTAGTTGTTTACCTTTCCAAACTAGAACGCCTAGTAACTATATTGCAATGGATTATCATATTACATTGGTTCCAGTGCAGCTGTTTCCTTGGTGTTGTTGAGGCAGTATTTGTTGGAGCAGTTGCAGTCATGGAGTTGTTTTGCCTGAGGGACCCATGATAAACATGTTTTGCAATTACAACATGAAGTTGAGTTTATACTTGGTGGCTATGCACAAGAGGGAGCCCTTTTCATTGATGGGACTGCTCAAGAGTCCCATGAGTCTCATGATTGGGGTTTATGGTTGTTTGTGCATTCCTCCTTCCAAAGATCATGGACAAAATCAGTATATACTATATACTACACAAGCATCTTTTTGCTGAATGCAGAATTGCATCTAGCTGTCATAAAGAGAAGTATAAGGAGAACTCTCCTATAACCAGCTAGGCAAAACCATGTCAGGAAAAAATACATTTCTCAGATTAAGAATCCTCATTGTGGATCTTTTAAGAGAAGCATCAGTTGTCCAGCAGATATAATTTGAGCAATGAACATGTCTAAATAGGAAATGACCAGAAGAAAAGAATAATAGCATAATATATGTATTATGATTTCCTATCTCATTACAATTGCATGCTTGAAGCCACTGCCAGCTTTAACTTGTATGTGAAGTAACCTTGGGTGGGGTGAGGGTGGGTGAGCACAGGATTGTTAAATTACAGTGTGGAAAATACTAGAGACCTAGCTGAAATACCATCTAATCACGCCCTAGTGGGCTGTGAAGAGGATTACGGTTCTCAAGGTTGCCTGCATAAGTCCAGCATTTGGTCTCTGAAGGAAGAAGCTTCACCACCACCACCCTTTCAGATTCTAGTTGTTTCCTCTTTCCCTCTGGCAATTCTCTTCTACTGTCTGTGTAATCTGATGAGGCTTTGTCAAATGAAGGGAATAATAATACTGATCCAGTAGTCTCTCGTATGTTCTCATGAGGTGGGCTTGGGGTCATGTGGGGACTAGTCGGAGATGCACTATGAGAAACTAAAGGAGTGTCGTAAGGAGTGCTGACAGCAGTTAACTGCATGGTACAAGAATCATCTGATCTATCAGGACAGAGATGCGAGGTTTTCGTAATGCAATCTCTTCCTTCCACAGCTAGGAAGCGTATGACAAGGTCATCAGCATACAAAACATCATCAATTCGTGCAATGATGTTGAAAGCCAAACTTTCAAGCACTCGTGAATAGCTCTCCAATATTGATTGCCCAACATCCTGCACCAAGTCCAGCAAAGAGTTTTTGTCATGGTTTATGATCTGCTAGATATCATTCAGCATTTTTTGCAACAGAAGAAAAATAAACAAATATATATAGCTATGAATCCCACCAACACAGACTATTGGTATACTTGCAGAAGTTCTTAGAGATTTGTACCCTGTTGAATAGGATTTTGTTGGTGTCCAGGGAAGTCTGTGGCAGTCCTGGGACCTGTTGTTTCAAGCCAACTAGCACACGCTCCACTCTATCTGCTAGGAGCAGCCTTCTGTCGACGTCACCCACAAACTCCCTCATCTTTCCCCATGATGACTTTGCATTGAATTTCTTTTCTTTGGCCCACAACCGTGCATTTCTCAAGCGAGTCTGCTGACCCCATACAAGGATTGCCGTCTCTAATCGGTTTGCTACATCTAGTATATTGTGCTCATCTGAAGTATCAAGTTTGGATAGGAATACTTCAGTGGAGAAGTTGTCAGAACATAGGCTTCGGTATAGTACATCTCCAAGGCTTGACCTCCCATTCTGCACAAATCAAGTGACAGGATCAGACACTATCAATGCATCTTCCATAGCTTCATAGTATCAGGATTATCACTCATCAGATTCGAGTCAACCTGAACAGAAAGTTTTAAGGGAATGTAGAATAATAGAAAGAATACTGATAAAATGTTATGAGACCTTGTCACAAACCACATTGGTCTCTGATGTACGGAGAGAGAGAGATGTACCAACTAATGGTAGATACAGACCTTGGGAAGAGAATTCAAGTAGATTTGTGGAACCTCCATTTGAGACAAAACACGGGTATTAATTGCCATGGCTGCTTTGAGGATTCGACTGGTGGCATCCCTTTGATGATGCAATCTCTTCCGTGACTCTTCACTCAGGCCATTGACTGGTACCTGGGGAGTTGGTAACCACCATTTCTCCTGCTGTCTTTGACAAGAATCCCTTGAACCCTGGCGGTTGTGTTTCTCAGCCACGGCAATTCCACGATCAACGTACCAAAACTCTGTTTCATGGAAGCTGTCCAAAGTGTCCTGGCAGCATGAGACACATTGCAAAAGGTGTAGACAAGTCAATCCCTTTGTGACTTAATGGGCCACTTAAAGGAGTCCATGTCAAGGAATGAAAAACTTCCAAGCTTTTAAAACTTGTTTTTATTCATCTTCAGCTTCATTAACTAATCACAGCCAGGATTTCTATTTTTTAAAATGGCAATGTTAAAAATTTGGTGAACATTTCAAAAAAATTAGCAAAAAATTAGTCAAATTTACACTAGAAAAACAAAAACCTCCCAAGTTTTTTGTCAACAAAATTTGTCAGGGGAAAAAAAAATCTGTCATGGCAGGGGTGAAATATAGAGGATCACTCAAAACAGACTCAATGGATTAAAGACTTTACTAGAAAAAGCTGCCAGTTTTGAGAGTTATGAGGACATACAAGCAGCATGTTGTCCAGCTTCCGCAAAACTGGCAAGTTCAAGTGAATATCTGAACGTGGCCTGCTGATCATCACCTGCATCCCATCACCCATCAGAGTCTCGCTGTAAGAATTTGTACCTTGTGTATAACTGGGACCTGACCACCATGCATTTTTGCACTCTCTTTACAGATTGTGACCTTTGCAGCATAGACAAGCATGAGATACTAGAGCAGGACACCCAAAAAGAACCCGAAACTGTGAGTCATCCTAACCTCCAAAGTACTACCATCTGGAAAAGTTTGCCATGAAGGGACAAGCTCCATGATATGATCACTGACGGAGAGAAGCCATTTCATTTCTCTCTGCCACATTGCCCGTTGCTCTGGAGTGAAGGGTTCTAATCTCCAGAGCTGCCCAAAGACAGAAGCTGCATCCAAATCAAAAGAACACTCTTAACTGCTGATCATCATCAAAGGACAACCATTTTAGTCTATGCTATCTATCACACAATTGACAGATAAACAAAAAAAGGGTGTATTAAGGGTGGGTGTTGTAGACATACAAGTGTACAGAAAGAAAATTGCAGATACAATGATTCACATATGCCATCATTCAATCAACAGAAGCTGCTCAGATATATGGGGTATTATTTTTACCACAGACAAAAAGAAGTCTAACCTGAGAGGTTAGTGATGGCATTTGAAATGGCCATAGCTGTGCAGACGCCTTTAGCACCACCAGACATATCTTCTCCCAACAACAGCTTTGCGAACTTCTCTTTCATCATCTCCACCTCTTTTATAATAACATGCAAACCCAATTCCCAACAGGTGTTAGAACATCCAGCAGATAATCAAGCGACTTGGATGGAATTCACAGATATTTAGAAATTCAAGTTTCCAAAGGTAGAAGGAGAAGAAGAAGCAGTGGGTGGTGAAAGGCGCAAACCTGTGAGTTGTGTAACTCTCTTCTCCATTTTCTGTTCCCGCATGTAAGTGTGCCTTCCACTTGCTAAGTTGGATGAAGAGGGTGAAGGATCTGCACTAAGTCTCTCCCTCTTCCCCAAAGGCCAGCCAAGAGGAGAAGAACCTCCTGAACTATTAGTGCCGCCACCGCCATCTTCTTCTTCTCCTCTATGTACAAGACGGAAACTTGAAGCTTCATCCCCTAACAGATCTAAATTCAAACCATCCATACTCAGACATGAGCTTGCACGATCCATACTGAACTCATATCTATCTTCTGTACCTGTAGCTGCCTCCTCCATCAGATCTCCTCCTTGTTGCTCTGATTCACTCAAAGAGCGCACAAACTTGTGTTTGATTCTCCCCAGAAAATCTGGATTTATTCAAGACAAACACATCGAGCATGAGAAAACAAACAATGTAGGTTCAGAGACAGTCACTAAGAAGAAGAAACCATCATGAAGCACATCATCACCATTGATTGAATATTCATTCAATTGGAAGACCATTAGCTATCTGGAGGATGGACTTCTGAGGAACAAACATTCTGGAGCTGGACAATGAGAACTTTCTTTCTGACAAGAGTATCATCACACTAGTGTGTATGTGTGTGTTCCTACTGGACCGGACTTGCAGATGACCCAGAAAGCCTTGCTGCAAGACATCATTTGCTTTTGTTGCAGCATTTGGGTTTTGCAAGGAAGAAAAGCCCTGAGAATCTATTTTCCAGTTTGTAGGGTCCTCTCGTCCTCTCCTGTCTCTCCCCGGAAAACCCTTTTGCCAGTGTGGCTCTCATCATCATGATCAGCGAGGGAGGCAGGGAGGGAAGGAGGATTTCTTCTACAGCTAGATGGTACAAGAAATTCCCACAAAAAAGGTCCTACCCAACAAAAGAAAAACAACAACAACAACAACAATGAGAAGCTTGACGAAGAACATGCAAGCAAGCTTGATGAACCTTCTTCCGAGGCTTTCTTCTTCTGTTCCATGTCCCGGGAGGGGGAAATGGGTCCTAACTGCTGCTGCTGCTTCTTCTTCCTCTTTCCATTTGCTGCCCTTCCATCGATGCGATGCTTCTCCCTCCTCCTCTTATTGTTCTTGTTCTTCTTCGCCAGCAGCTTCTTTCTATCTCTGGACTAAAACCAACCAAAGATCTCAAGATCTCAAGCTTTTGGAGCTCAAGATCCACAACTCCGGGGCAATAAATATCCGTCACAACAACAACAAGAAGTAAGTGGCTATCCGATCCACAATCCCGCGCATTGCATTGCCAGCAGGCATTACATGTACCAAAAAACAACTACCGTTTCTCTCCTCCTCCCAATCCTCCTAATCCTGTGCCTCCTTCTCCTTCTCCAGTTACCACCACTAATTCTTTCCCCAGCTTTACAGATCCTTCACAGCACATACTGACAGCAAGCAGCAATGCTCCTCACACCACATTACAAACATACAAGGCTCTAAGATAGATACTAACAAAATCTCTAAACTTCCCTGCAAACAAGCAAACGAGCAAGCAAGCAAGCATCCTTCTTCCACAATCTCTTCTCTCTCTCTCTCTCTCTCTCTCTCTCTCTGTGTCTCTCCCTGTGCCTGTTTGCCTGCAAAGCAAGCTTGCTTCTTCAACCACACTACTTGCTGGAAATTGTTGGCAGTGCAATTGAGAGTGTTTTCTGTTGCTGCTGCTGCTGCTGGTGGGTAAAAAAAAAAGACAAAAACTAAAACTAAAAAGAAGAAGAAGAGATTTTCATTAATACATTTTGTTTGTTTGTTTGTTTGGGTTTTTTCCTTTTTTGTTGTGTGTGTGGGCGCGTCTTCTTTGGTGGGTCGTTGCGTGTAGTTGTTGCTGTTAGCAGCAGTAGGAGGCTGCAGGAGGTTCTTGCGCAGCTCAGCAAGTGCAGGAAGGCAGCGAGGAGCGTACGCGCAAGTGTCAGTGCAGTCAGACAGCAACCACGCTGCTCCTGCTGCTGCTGCCTCTGCACAAGACAGAGACAAATTAGGGTTTGGGGGGGGGGGGAAGGGGTTTTGCTTTTGTCTTTTTGTTACTGGCCTTTATTGAAGGACTCTGCCGGTTGAGACTGGTTTTCGCCACATTTTGAGTCCATTTTCGCCAAATAATTTCCCACCTGAAAAATACGATTTCCAACTAGGCTATACCTACGAAGAAAGATAATTTTTCACGGAAGAAAAAAAGAAGCCCAAATCAATTTTTTTGGGGTCAATATTATCATTTAGCGAAATTGGCGATGATGGTCCACAACTGGCGTTAAATAAAAAGTAAAAGTAAAGTAAAGTAAAGTCCACAGGAAAGAAAGATTTAGCCAGATTTGGCTACCAGCTAAATGTGAAAGAAAAAAATCATGGGAAAACAACAAATAGCCCAAATCAATATTTTTGCGGTCAATATTATCATTTAGCGAAATTGGCGATGACGGTCCACAGGAAAGAAAGATTTAGCCAGATTTGGCTACCAGCTAAATGTGAAAGAGTTCTTTTTCTTTTTCTTACTGGTGAATTTTCGCCAAATTTCCACCTGAAAAATATGATTTCCAACTATACAAAGAAAATTTTGATGGGAAATTCTTTTTAGCCCAAATCGATATTTTTTGGGTCAATATTATAATTTAGCCAAATTGGCAATGGTCAACAGGAAAGACTTAGCCAGATTTGGGTACCAGCTAAATATGAATGTAATTTTTATTTATTTATTGTCCATTTGTTACTGGCTTGAGTGGTTTTCTTACTTGTGAATGAATTTTCCGAAAAATTCAATACGAAAAATATGAACCATAATGAATTACCTAAAAAAACCCCATAATACAAAGGAATTTTTCATGGAAGGAAATAGCCTAAACTATTTTTTGGGGGGAGTCAACATTATAATGTAGCCAAAATGGCAATGGTTCACAGAAAGATTTAGCCAGATTTGGCTACCAGCTAAATGTGAAAGCAAAATTTAAAAAAAAAAGAACTTCTACATTTGGCTACTACCTACTTGAACCATGTATAGAAATCTGGCGATTTTTCTTAAATTTTGGCTATTGAAGTTGGATGAAGACAGGTCAAAACAGGGGAGTGGGTTTGGATCAGCAAAATGGTTTTGGCCCAGCATTTTTGCATAGTTTTTGCATAGCCGAGGCTGGTGAAAGAAAGGCACACACTGAATCCTAACACCTGCGAGAGAGAGAAGAGTGTAATAAATATGATCTGATTTACTGCTAGCTCGTGAAAGGCACAGGAAATTCTAAGACCTGCGAGAGAGAAGACTGTAATAAATATGATCTGACTGACTGACTGACTGGTGCTCCGTGTTTCTGACTGGCCGATCATAATGATTGGTCCAAGTGCTTTGCTATTAGTAATCTCCCACCTACCTATTTGCAGTCCCAGTTTTAGTTTTTTTTGGGTGGGGGGTTGGAAAAAAGTAAATAGGCGAACTAAATTTGACCATTTTTTTCCCCATTTCTGGGAAAATCTTTTATATCACATTTTTATGAAAAAAAACCTTTTGGGGGAAGGGGGGCTGTGTATTTTTATTTAAGAATTTTGTGATCTACCCAAAGTGATGATCTTCCATAAGAGGGTGTAGTTAAAAAAAAGGCAATGATCCATTATGCAATTTAATTTAATTTTTCAATAATGTGATGTAGCCAAAACTGGCAATCATGAACAAGGAATTGTATCCAAACTTGGGCTAACATGAAAGTAAATTTCTTTTTTTATATAATAAAGAATGCTTTTCATATTTTGGTTACCAACTGGAACCAGTTATTTGAACTTGGTGACCCAAAGAACTTTTCGAGAAAATTCACCAAATTTGCCATATTTCAAGGTAAAAAACCTCTCAATTTGCCATATTTACTAGACATTGCCAGATTTTGAGGAAAAAAATTCTGAAAATCGCCATATTTAGACAATGGGTTTTAGCAGGTGGCCAGAATATAATAGGAGTGTTCTTACAGTTTTCTACTTTCCTCTCTAGCCTATAGCCAAGTCCTGTTGTGGATGATTGCCACTGTGGTTAGCCACCCCAAACCAAAATTGGAAATATTAAAATATTAAACATTAAAAGGTAAAAAATATTAACTCTTAAAAAAAATTAAGAAAAAAATTTTAAAAAAAGAAAAAGGGTGCAACCCAACAACCAATATGACCTTATTATTCACAACAATACTTTTTGACCTATAGAGTTTTAAAACCCACTCTACAAGGATTTTTATCTCTATTCAAAGACTTACTTAGAAATTTGGTTTGATCTCCTAATCTATGAGTTTTTTGCAACATGGATTGAGGGGGAGAAGGGAGGAGAGGTTTCATTGGGAAGACTTCTGCAACATTTTTTAATGTCATGTTGCTTTATGACCAAATTGGATGTGAGTTTCTTTTCATTTACAAGCATACAATTAAAAAACAACCTCCATTTTTTCTCTTTGGAATCATGTAGACATCAATGGAAACCAATATTACGAGAGGAAGAAGAAGAAGACATTAAAATCATATTTTGGTGCATGTTACACCCAATCGTACAATTTAAAAACATCATCCATTTTTTCTCTTTGGAGAGATCATGTAGACATCAATGGAAACCATTATTATGATGAGAAGAAGAAGAGGAGGAGGAGGAAGATATTGAAATTATATGTTTGGTGCATGTTGCACCCAATCCTACAATTAAAAAACACCAATCATTATTAGGGCAAGACCATCAATGGTGAAATTGTTACTATTTTTCTAGATATCATGGGGAAATATTTGAATGCATAAAACAAATGAGAAGTGTGCGAAAAAGGTATAACAAAACAAATGTTGTATTCGATGGATGTTTGAGTTCATACAAAAATGAGAATAAATTGAATGGAACCCATTGAAAGATTTAAACACGAGGGATGTTGGGTGGGTTTAGGGCTAGTTGGAATCAACATTTTTTTCACCTTGAAGATTCAATTTCAGATATTCCACAATTTTTTTTTAATTAAAAATTTATGAAGATAATGCAAAAGTACTCTAAATGCCTATGTTAAAGGGACCTACACCACAAAAAAAATTTCATCACATCAAATGCTTGGACCCCACCACATTATTAGGTACACCAATATTTTTTGTTTTGGGTGCCCAATTCTAATGAACATCAAATCCCAATGTCCTAAATTAGAAGATTTTGTAGTAGAAAACGTTGAGTTGAGTAGGTAACAATGAGCTTGTTTTCAAAGAAGTCGTGAGCGATTTTTCATATGTAAAGCGACAAACTTCTTCAAAAAGTTTGTTTGAAAAAATCGCCAAGGATTTCTACCCAGGTCGATGTCATAAACTACAAGACTTTTGAGTAGGAACCGTTGAGTTTGAGTCCATAGCAAAGAGATAGTTTTCAAAGGAATCACAAGCCAATTTTCATGGCCACACCCATTGCACAAATTACAAGATTTCCTAGTAGGAAGGAGCCGTTGTTGACTAGGCAACAAAAAAGAAGAGCTTGTTTTCAAAAGAAATCACTCGAGAATTTCATGCCCACACCCATGCCACAAATTACAAAGATTTTTCTAGTAAGAGCCGTTATTGACTAGGCAACAACAACAAAGAGAAAGAGAAGAGGCTTGTTTGCAAAGAAATCAGTAGAGATTTTCATGCCCACACACCTGTGCCACAAATTACAAGATCTTCTACTAGGAGCCGTTGGCTAAGGCAACAAAGAAGAGTAGAGCTTGTTTTCAAAGAAGTCACTCGTTGTTGGTGGGGGGCGCGACTTTCATACCCATAGGGATGACATAAATTACAATACTTTCTAGAAGGCTTCGTTTGATGAGTAGGTAACAAAGAGCTCAAAGAAAACAAGAGGAATTTTTTCATATCCACACACACATATGACATAGATTACAAGTGCTTCTAATAGCAACCATTAAGTAGGGAACAAAGAGCTAGTTTTCAAAGAAAGCAAGTGGCATTTAGGGGTGTGGGGGGGGGGGGGGGGGGAAACAAAAAAAGGTAAAAATTTTAAATTTAATTTTTTGGGGGTTACATCAATTTGGTGTAGATGAAATTGGAG
>Ga0116227_10009613_pt1 | contig 17436 bp, 14 predicted proteins | sample S1TSphgellanicum_FD_89693 | JGI IMG/M metagenome (GOLD analysis project Ga0116227, IMG submission 89693) | Host-associated microbial communities from peat moss isolated from Minnesota, USA - S1T2_Fb - Sphagnum magellanicum MG | ecosystem: Host-associated > Plants > Peat moss > Unclassified... | reverse complement strand
TTTAAGGCGGAATGGTGCCACTTAGGCATCTTTGGGGTTGAAGGCGTCACCATCGTGTGGTGCTTCTTGCCCCCCTTGTATTTCTTGGATTTCTTTAATGTTTGATGGGGCTGCTGCCTCCCTTCCCCTCTCGGGGTTTGTTCTTCTGTAAGAAACAGGTCTCATATATGTAGGCAGATAAGTAGGAAAATAGACAACTTCTAGGTAAGGAGATGGTTTATAGACAGCAAAGGGCTGTTTTTGTTACCTACTTACTAACAACCTGCTTGTGAGTTGTTAGTAGGTAGCTAGGAAAAAAAAAACTGAGTTAACCACCATGATTAGCAAGGGAACTAGAACCCAACAGAAAACTGTTTACTCACCATTCATTCTTCATGGTGCACTGGTCGGTGATGGTTCACTTTGGCCCCCCCTACTTAGAATGAGCCTGGACTGGGTATTAGTTGTCTCAGAGCCTCAAGGAGGTAGGTGGCCTGTTACACCAGTGTCGGGCGGTTCTCGATTTTTATGAAGAACCTCCAATTGCCCATTCAAAAAAATAAATTAGAACAGTCTCGATTCCAGTTCCACACATAAATGCAACTGAGAATCTGGGTCTTCTTTCGTCTTTTTGCTTGGCTCAAAAGAAAAAAAGTTATGGATCTGGTTCTAAAAATCATACCTGGGCCCGGTCTGGTTCTTACTAATGAGGATCAAAACTGGCTCATGATAACCCCTGGTTCTAGTCAATTTTATTTCAAAAACATTTTTACAAAAATCCCAGTTTCCATTGCAGTTCCGCATTCTGGTTCTACATCTAAATAGAAGTGGGAACCAGGTGTCCAGTTCTTCATGAAAATAAAAATCAGATTCTGATTCCTATTCTGGTTTCAAAATTCTGGTTTCTGGCCAACTGGTGCATTGGTGGGTTTAGGTTCACTCTTACTCGAATAAACCGGGGAGGGTTTATTAGAGTAAGGGGCCTGTGTAAGGCCAATTTGAGTGTTGCCACAGTTCTAGGAATGCCTTCCTCCCAGGGCCTTGCGTCATCTAATAATTGGTATAGATTTTTTTTTCCCTCATGATACCCGATGGATTACACATAGGGTATGATGGGAAATTTTTTAAAAAAGAAAAAGGGCAAAGCATTTTGAAAACCAGTGGTGGGCAATTTTTATTTTTATTTTTTTTGTTTTTTGAAAGCAAAAATAGACCTGATTTGACAAGCCATTTGGACCCTCAAGTCAAGCTCTATGGGAGAGGGCCAGCAGGGGTTTCACCTGCACTCCACTAGGTTTGAACTTTGAACCCAATGCAATTTGGTTTTTTGGAACACATACCTTGAATGTGGCACTATTGAGCTCAACCCTGTATAGAACCCTGTGTGCTTTTGTTGCAAGGTTTGACTAGTTTGACTCTTTTAATAATTTAAATAGAAAATATGTTTCTTGCACTTTAACATGTTCGTGGTGGGTAGGCATATTTTTTACTAAGAGGTGTTAGGTTTTAAATCAATATGAGAAGGAAAGAAAAAGAATAATAATAACTTTTGCAAAATATGCAAAACAAAAAGAATCATTTATCTAAGGCAAGTAGATAGGGAATGCAAGTGTTTACCATCTAAGTCAATAACTAAGTAGGTAAAGGCCACCCAAGTGGCTAATTAGGTGAGTATATACCGGTGTGGGCCGGTTCTGGGTTCTTTCAAATTTAGAAAAAAAGTTGGAACCGGGGACCAGAGGTTCTCTTGAAAAGTAAGAACCAGCCAATCACACTGGTTATAATAAATGTGAGTCATTGGTATAAAGCTAGCCACTCGAGCGTAGTTAACAGGGTAAAATGGGACAAATAGATGAAATACAATTTAAAAGTGTTATAATTGATGAAACCCTGAAAAACTTTATTTATAAACACACCAAAGATTTGAAAATTGTACAAAGGAACAAGAAAAAGGAAAAGGGCAAAGTAACAGGACGTCTAGTAACCCCAAACTAAATGTCAAAATCTCTTCATGTCAAAAAAGAATCACCTATAATAGGTTGGTCGTATTTCTCTATGTCAAAAATCTACCACTTGCAATAGGTCGACCATGGTGATGATGGGAGGTGTGTCCTGAATGGGGTGAAAGTTGAGAAGTAGCTAAGCCTATGGCTAATTTGTGTCCACTTATATATCATCCATATTATTAGATAGCACCTACAACCTCCTCTCCTGCATGGTGGTGCGCTGGTGGATGCTGCTGGTTCACAAACTGGTTCACTGACGTCAGTCACATGGAAACTGGCCCTTAAGCCGGCCTTCCCTGCTTTTTGTGTTAATGTTATGTAAAATTAGGCTCCTGGCAGGCAGACTTGCGTGTGGAAAAGCTTCACACTAGCGGGGACCACGGCTTTCCAGCGCTCTAGCATTGACTTTAGGTTTGCCTTCCACACAAGAGTCACAGTCCTTCCTTCACCATCTCTGTTCTGTCTGTCTCTCTGCCTGTCTAGCTGCTTGTTTGCCTGCCTGCCTGCTTGCCTGCAGATGCAGCAGCTGTTATGCATTTTCAGCTTCGACTAAATTCGTTTAGAAAGTCGTGGAATATTATAATACCTTGTGATCCATTGCGTCAAGCTAGCTAGCTAGCTGGCTAGCTGCTCCTCTCTCTTGCCGATCAGCAGCTGTTGTCCACCTTGAGCTTTGACTAGATTCGTCTAGAAAGTCGTGGGATGTTATAATACCTTGTGACCCGTCGTGCCATGCTAGCTAGCTGTTCCTCTCTCTTGCTGATCAGCAGCTGTTGTGCAGCTTGAGCTTTGACTAGTTTCGTTTAAAAAGTTCGGGATGTTAGAACACCTTGTGACCCATTGTGTCAAGCTAGCTAGCTGCTCCTCTCTAGTCTCTTGATCAGCAGCAGCTAGTGATGCGCCGGACTAATTATATATTAAGTCAAGATGGTTTTGTAGTTTTATACATGATCAGCTGCTAGCGCTGCTCGATGTATGATGATGAGTTCGTCATGGATATATAATTATATCGGACAAATTCTGCACAATTTTCTTCCTGAAATATTCAGACGTAGTAGGTGGTCGTTGAAGAACAAATTCTTGTCGCATGAAAACCATCCAATTTAGAGCGGAGATGGCAGCCACTAATGCTATGCAGAGAGCAACTGGTTTCGATGCGCAAAATGCAATGCTCGTGCAGAAGGAGACGTCCCCCACCGACTCGACGTTGGTGGCTATGTTGGCTTCCTGCTCTAACATGTGCCAGCTCCAAGGTGAGTCGTCGTGACGCTCTTCCTTTTTTTGAATATTTTTAATTATCTTAGTGATGATGATCCATTGCTGCAGCTGACCCAACGGAAGTTTAGGATATTTACAAACTGGAATCTTCTTATTGATTTTCTGAAAGATTTGTGACGCAGTTCCTGGTGGTGTAGTGGGAGGCAGCTTGGAAGACGCGGTGGTCGGGTGTGGGCAAAAGCGACCCAGCAGCTTCTTATATCCTACTTCGTTTGACACTCCGCCCGCTGCTGCTGCAGCTGCTGGAGAAGAAGATCAGGATGGTAGCGACGAATATTATTGCTCCGGTGGCCACAATAATAATAATGATGCAGTGGAGTCGTCTAAGAAGAGAAGGCTCACATTTGAGCAAGTGAGGTCGCTGGAGCGCAACTTCGAGCTGGAGAACAAATTGGAGCCGGAGAGGAAAATGCAGCTGGCCAAGGAGTTAGGTCTCCAGCCGCGGCAAGTTGCAGTTTGGTTTCAAAACCGACGCGCACGCTGGAAAACTAAACAGTTAGAGCGCGACTATGAGCTCTTGTCCTCAGATTACAGTAGATTGAAGGCCGAATTCGAGGCCACTGTCCAAGAGAAGGAAACACTGAAGAGCGAGGTGAGATCAATGCCCTCTCTATCCATGTCCAGACTCCTCCTCAGCATGACTGGCAATCTACAATATATCTCTTACTGCAGTGATCAGAAGAGCTATATACTCATAGTGGCCTTTTTGGTATTTTGTGTTGAGCTGTAGGTTCAGCGTTTGTCAGGAAAGAACGAGCTGTTGTTTCCTCCTAGGTCATGCGTCGATGCAGGCGTGGATCAGCCATCTCATCTATCGGGAAGTGGGAGTCCGGCTGATCAGACAACTTCTAATGATCATCATCATGCGCAGCATGTGAATTCAGGACTACCCAGCAAAAAGCTGGAGAGGGATCGACTGCAACTGCTATCTGATCAACAGCATCTGGTTGAGCCGGATAGTCGACTACTGTATTCTCAAATATGGAGGCCTTCTTCACCCAGCTGCACGGCCGTCGATCCTACAGCAAATACAAGCGCGCAGAAAGGTGATCAGACCTCGCAGCAGGAGGAGGAGGAGCAATCTACAAGCGCTGCAGATAGCAATTCTAGCAATTCCAGCGAAATTCTCAACACAGACAGTCCACGTACTGCAGTCCACAGATACAAAGTTCTGTCGTCGGGAATAATAGCCGCCAATCCCGAGCAGCAGCTGCAGAAGAGCACCTGCAACGACGTCGTCATCTGTTGTCCCCGGTCGACGTTAACGCCAGACGGTAATTTTCTTCAGCAGCAGGATCATCTGCCTCCGGGGGGCGACAGCTGCTTGCGTGCACTCGTTAGCTGCAGCGACGATGATGATCTGGGTGCAGCGACGGCGTCGCCACAAGTCCTGCACCAGCAGCGGCCCAGTACTAGTCCGTCTCATGTGATCAAGCTGGAAGCTGACGACAACTCTTACCAATCTGATGATCATCACTCTTGCAATTACTTTTTGTCACAGTTGGACGAAAAAGCTGCAATGCAGCCGTGGTGGCTCGACTGGTCCTAGCTAGCTAGCTACTAGGAAGTTTGCACCAACAGTTGAGATTAGTTTGCACCTACCCACCCACCCAATTCACCAGTGCTCCAATTTTTTTAATGTAAGTCTGGCTGGGTAGATTCTGCAAAAACCTTCATCAACATACGTTTTTAACTAATTAATTATCTTCTTGTTGATTTGCATTCAAGTTAGTAATCTTCACTCCATGATCTTCTGCCGATATTAATGTATATGATTCATCTCCAAGGCTTAGACTCTGTTTTTTTCTCCTCTTTTCTCTGAAGTATTTTTTATTTTTATTTTTTTCAGACATGTATAACTTTTTTTCTCCCCAAATAATAATTCAAAAACACTGAAGAGTTACTTGCCACCAGGTTGGCTAATAGTTCAGGCAGTCATGAATAGCAAATTTTACTCCTTTCTTGGGTAAGGAGGAAGTTGAGTATTGGGAAAACTTGGCGTCCAGTGCCAATATGAACAAAGTGCACAAGTACTGTGCTAAAACCCTGTCTGTAAATAGCAGTTACACACTGGTTGTTACTTCACCCAAGATAAGCAAAATAAAATAAAATAAAATTCAGACCACTAAATCCAGCAACCCCATTCCTCCCAACAGGCTTACACATAACTCTATTTTGCTGAACATTTAAAAAAAAAAAGTGATCCCTTTCTAACACTTTCATTGATTCTCTAAAACTCTCACAAACTGACCAAATCTTATTACACATTTAAGTGTTAGTTCACTCAAAACAAAATGTTTTAAAAATTTATTCAAACCGCACCAAATCCAGCAATTTTATTGACCATAACATTTTTTCTGCATGCCTACAAACAAGCCTATTCAACACTGTCTGTATATTAGTAAACTAATACTATAACCCTTTATCTGTATACAGAAGGGGTTAAAAAAATTGGACAGATTTGTTGAACATCTAGACTGTGTTTTCTTACTTTCCCTGATGAGTAAAAACAAAAATGCTGCAAGGGTCAGCAAGATAAGTTTGAAAAAAAAAACTTAGGATTTGAAATCCAGGCGACTGTTGCAGCAATTCAGACAGCAAGGGTTCACCAAAATGTGTGAATCTCTGAACGCTAAACCCTAAATCCACCCTTATTCATTCAGTTAGAGAGCTAAAATTTGTTTTAAATGAGACCTAGGATAGCACACCCATTCAAGTTCTAATTCAAATTTGAAAAACAATCAATTCTCCAGTTAAAAGCTAATGGTAAATCCAACAAAACTCATAACCTCCAATCCAGAAACTCAAAAAACCTCGTCTATAACATGGATCTGCCTAAATACCAAAACCTCCTAACTCTGGTTTGAACTTGCCATAAAGAGCAAAGTCATTAGGCGATGGATGAGCTGCTTGTGAGAAATAAAATAATAATAAAAACAGCTAAAGAAAGTCAAATCACCACAGGAAGGTACCTCATAAGTCCTTGTGACTCTAGAAACTAAAGGAACAAATTACCCAGTAAAAATGTGTGACAAAGAAGTGCAGCTTGAATTACACATGGTTTCCAATGGTTGATCCACAAAGTTGGAGGACTTTGGTCATTACAATGAGTGTTGGTCTTGCATGGCCTTTTGGACATACCATCCTGCTCCTGGTATTGGGTACATTTTCAAAAATTCATACCAAGCTGGACTTCATGTTGCACCATTTGTGTAATTTTTATATCAGCCTGGGCCTTGGTATTGGGTACTTTTGAAAAAATTCACACAAAGCTGGTCCTGATCAGGATTTATATATATTTCAATTCTGTGGTTTCAAAATTTTGTAAAACATTTCCAAAATTTCAACATTTGTTTCAAATTTACACTTTTAAAAAAATCAAATTTATTCCTTTTTTTTTGGTTTGACAGTGCAAAACATTGCGCCCCCCACAAAGAAAAACACTACAGCCCCAATATTGCATCTTTTTGGAATTTTTTTATCAGCCTGGTCCTGGTACCAAGGCGGATTTTTGGCTGGTATGAGGCAGATATGTTCCTGGTATTAGCTACATTTTAAAAAATCATACCAAGCTGGTCCAGATATTTTCCTCCTTTTTTGCATTTGTATATCAGTCTGGTTCTAATACCAAGACTGATATTTGGCTGGTATAAGGCAGATATAGATGTACCTAGTATTGTCACACATATAAAAATTGGGTATAATGTAAAGTTCCTACCAGACTTATTTTGTTACAAGGCTGGAATTGCCTCAAGTCATACCAGCCTGGTTTGGTCCAGTGTTGATCAGGTTCAGAAATTTTGAGAAAATCAGATCTGAATCCAGACCTTGAAATCAGCTCTGTTGAAAAGTGAAACTGGAGCTTGAATCAGGGCTATTGTCCTTGTAAGTTTTTTTTAAAGTATTATCATCAAGGCTTTTTTTAAATACATGCCCCTCTCTCAGAGAAACAAGCCACCCCAATTCCAAGTGGGTAAAAATATATTGGGTTTGATGCCTTGTTTCATTGGCTGTCATGACTTCAATTTCTTGATTGCATAGTTTCTCAATTTTCTTTTGCATTAATACCCCATTCCTTATGAGTTTGAGTACATATTCAAAATAAAGATGATATAATATTAGTTATGTACAACCAATCAAATGCAATAACTTGCCTCAAACGTAGAGTCAATTTTATCATTTTGTTTTATAGAGTTGTAGTCACCTACCTAAAGAATTTGAACCTTTTTAAGTTGGGGCAACACCCCAACCCCGATTTTAAAAAGAACCCTATTGCCCAAGTAAATTCCCATAGAGATTCCACCAAAACCCAAAACACTTCTGGTTGACCCTAGAACCTGACCTATAACCTAGACCCAAACATGCTTAAATCCTAGAACCTGCCAACACCCATTTGGTCCTTGGATACCTCTGCATGGACCAAACTATATTTCATGTGCAAGTCTAAACCGCAGACCAACATTGGTCACAACTCTCACAATTCCAACTGACGTTTGTAAAAGCTAACATGTTTGGTGGCCAGATGTGGAGGAAACTTTGTCTTGCTATGTCATATGCAACAGTTTTCCTGCAATCTTTGTCTGATCTGTGGCTATTGTATTGCAAAGAACCATATAAACATTCTAAATCTATGTCTATAAACCATGTGGATTGTCTCCCAAATCAGAATTGCCTCCCAATAGGTCCCATATGACGTCCTGTCATGTTGTGCCATTTTATCTAGCTGTGGAGCAAAACCTGATCGACACTTTTGAAAAAACATTAGATATAAAACCTCGGTGTAGACACATTGTAATTTCCAGCTCAGGCCCAGAAAGAAAAGCTGAACACCCCACCCCGCTCCCTTTGGGGGAATCTAGAAGTGAATTCTTCACTGTGATCTCTGTTTTCTTTCCTTCTAAAACAAGCTAGACCCTGGCATACTTGGGAGTCAATCTCCTTCACATATCTGTGTTGTGTTCATGCACGATGGAGTCCATCAGAGATGGAATGTCTGTAAAGCTCTGGGGCAATAATTTTCACAAGGTTGCTTATAACCATAATACCTGTATATTACATGTTTTTGGATTTATGCATAGACTTGCTTTTTCATTAGGACACCAACCACCTGCCCTCCAACAACATGATACTGACCAATGACCATTTGCTGCAACAAATGTGGGTCTCTTCTTTATGCCAAATGAAAAATTATATTGTATGTATTGTTGGGTCACTCTCAAGTCACAACACCGTCTTGAGTAAATAAAAACAAATAGACTGTCTTTAATGCAAAAAGGAAGCCCCTCGTGCCTGTGTGTGGTAAGTACCCCCATACAAGGAAGGCAGTTTGCCAGTTCTTGCATGGGGACATGGTGGGTGTGGGAAAATGACAGAAGGCCCCAAAAAAGGCACAGAAGCTGAGTCAAAAAGCAAACCAGTTGGAGCTGACAGGTGCCAGCCAGCAAGTGCCAACTGTTGACATCCAAACAAGAAAAAATGCTATTGAGCAGCTTGAAGTCAAATATCTTACCAAGGTTTGTATAATGGTACAAAAAAGCTCTCTTTAATGTACTTTTACCTAGTGTGCACGCAACTATGTGGAACCTTGATGTGCTGCATTTAGTATGTTTGGGTTTCTCCATAAATTGTTCCTTGTTTCCATCATGCATGTACTGCAGTAGTGACTTGCTCCAAATTTCACACTGCTGTCGCCTTGCTCTCTTCACACTAGCTGCTACCAAGAGAAGAGACATGATGATGCATATACCTGTTTGATGTCTCGCTTGTTGAACGGCTACCGTGTTCAAGAGGTTTCATTTATTTCCCTGTGCACTTCTGGAATACAGTAAAAGAATTTGTCAATATTTTCTCTTGAATGCTTAGACAGTATCTCTGAACGGTGATTTTTGTTCAACAAAGTTTGTCGTTTTTGTGATCAAAACTTGGGGAAAGTTTTGGACAAATTTGTTTTCAAGTGAAAAAGTCAACAAATTTTGCTAGTTTTTGCACACAAAAAAATTCCAAAAATTTCATATCACAAAATTGAAGAAGAAACCCTGGTCTTGACTCAATCTGGCAAAAAAAAAGATTCTATACTTTGTGATACTTCAGTGAAAGAATTCATCCCAAAAAAACATGGTGCTGTGAACAAATTACTTCAAGGTTGTCATGTATGGGTCCCTCTTGGGTTTCTTTCACTGGTGAATGTTCACCAAATTTCAACTAGGGAAAAATGATTTCAACCTGTTCAAAGGATTTTTCATGAATAAAAAGACCCAAAATTGCCAGATTTTGAAGGAAAAAAGTTTCCAAATTGCCTAATTTTTATGATAAGCCCCAGTAGGGAGTCAAGAATATAGAAGGATTCTGCTTTTTGTGGTACTTTCATATCTAGTAAGTAGCCACATTTGGCTAAATTACTTTATGGATGATGGCCACTTTCAAGACATCAGAAAATCCTTCAAAGAAACCTTGGGCATGACACTAATTACATCCTCCCCCTATGAACTTTGTGGGTGTCAAAGCTGCTAGCATGTGGTATGCAAAAATGAACCAAAAGTGTGATATGTGTGAAAGTGGTTACTCTGTGGACTCCATAAACTGCGATGTGCAAAGGAATAGCAGCAATCTCATGGGATTCAATATGTACAAGCTCCAAATTTAAACTTTTTGTTTTTGAAGCTATGTATATCCCCTTTAGGAGGGAAGGATCTTCCCCCCAAACCCACAAACCATATTTGGTCTACTTGTCACTTTGAATAGTTGATTCTTCCCAAGTGGAAATCAACCTATAGCAACATCAAATGTCCGTGCATCTCTCACCCCCCAAAACTATTGTCCATACATAGCAAGAAGATTGCTAGAGTCACAAGCTAAACCTCGCCCCAACTGATAAAGCAATTTACATGCAACACCAAAAATGGGGAAGAGCAGGCCACAAGAAAAACATCAAGAGCATTATAATAGGTACTTCATTCATAACTTTTTTTTTTGGTTGGACTTTTTCTTCTGTAGTGAAGCATCTCTCATGGTTTTTCTCACAACTAAATTTTCCTTGTACACCCCTAATTTTACATTTTTCCTTAAAATAACTAGATTCTCACTTTTCCCAAAAGGCATTTCTTACATGTGTGTCAGAATGTCAAACATCCCTTTTCACACTTGAGCAACTATTGATTGTGTCTTTGCATCTGTAGCTATAAGGTCGAGAACTTGACCTAATAATAAGAATTACCTAAATTAAGTTTCTCTTGACATTTTATAGATTTTGCCAATTTCACAGCTCCAATATCAAGCACGTACATCTAAGTGCCCTACTTTCTTTTTTCTTTTGAAATTTAAAATTGGTTGTTTGTACTCTTCTTTATCCTTTAGCCTTATTGAATTCGGAGATCATAGCATTCATGAAATGAAAATTGGTCTATTTCATTCTCCATTGGTTATTGTTATTCTTCATGAACTTGTTTGGTTATATGGCACACCAGACTTGGGTAGTTTGAATTTTAGTTGAATTTTCAACCTTTTTCTTAGTTTTCTTGTTTGCTCTTAGTTACAGCTCCAATTTTTAATCCTTATAATCTTAATGGATTCAATAGTAATTTGTAGATTATATTTAAATTGTCATTTTTTTGAGAATTTTAGTGCTCGAAGTGCTAAATTTTGAAATTTTCAATTACACAATGTTGAAAGTTTTGGAAACCTAACGGTTATAAACTTTAATCATTAGCATGCTTTTCATTTTTTTTTGTTGTCACAATTGTACATCTTCTGTTGCTCAATAATATGGGTTTAGCTTCATTAGAGAATGGAGGCTTGTGGGTGCAAATGTTTGATAGATGTATGATTGTGTAAATATCGAAATTTACCACAATATCTATCATTGAAACAACGTAGTTTGTTTTGTTTGTCACACTAAGATCTCTCAAACCATGGTGCTTCATGTGGTGCTCTTAATATCTTTGAAAAAAGCTCTCGATGTGTAGGGGTGCACTAACTTGGTTTAAAACTATTTGGGGCTATGGTGTAGAATCATTTTTTCAATGAAAATTAAATAAAGTCTAAACTGAAAAAATTTATTAGTATTTGCGGGTTTTCTTGGTGTTCTTGAAAAGCCTTAGGCAAGTCAGATTTAATAGAATTTATTTCACAATTTTCAGAGCTAAGGTGTGGAAGATATTGATTTTTGAGTGGATTATGTTGCAGGAAATTCAAACAAATTGCAAAAATTGGGTTTGGAAGGAAAAATCAGTTGAGCTCGTTCACATTGCTGAATTTAGAAATTTTCAATTCCAAAATTGTGCACATATGTTTTTTTACGGAAAATGTGTTCACACTTAGGCCAACGACATAGGTTACACTAGTTGTTTTGAAAACACATTTCACCATAAATTGTTATAATTTTTAAGTTTTCACCCATCATCAACAACACAAATCCTTCACACAAAAAGGTGAAATCTATAAAGGTGAATCAAAGGGTGAAAAAAACATCCTTCAAATGCAACCAAGAATCAAAAAAAGTAACACATGAATGTTATGTATCAAAATGGATGATTGACATCTTCATTCATGTCAAAATTATTAAATACTTTCAAAATGCAACTAAAAAATCTTGGAAAATAATATAATACATACCAGATTACATATTTATAAATAAATAAATAATTCAACACTAGAGTGCTAAATCCATTAAGGTACTATGATAGCTTGTTACCAAAGTTTGTTGTTTATGGCCCAACTTATAATGTCATAAGTTCATTCTCAAAATTATTGATAAGGGTTAGGCCACTTCACAAAACTAGTTGTATTGTTAATCATTTGTATCCTTTCCATGTTACAATTGAACCTCAAGAAATTATAGACATAAGAAAAGAAGTGACTTCTCATGATGCAAAACAAAAAATAACAATTCTAATTAACAAGACCTAGTATAAAACTTACTAGGCTTTATGAATTTAAAAGACATAATAATTTGACACTTTTTTAATATTCAAAATTTGTAAAAGGTAAGGTTTAAATAATTTAATTACTACATTAATTTGTGTTTGAAAATTTCAACCTTTGATGAATTTCTTAGAAGAAAGTTATATAGCATCAAATTAATGAAAACTAAAGCTATATTATGTATGAGTTTTGTTTCCAAAAATATTCATTGATGTCAAAGGATTAATATGTGATCATGTGACATTGAGGTTTTATATTATTCAAGTTGTAGTTTAAATGTTACATGTATAACATGAAAGTAGGCACATTATAAGGTCTTGGTAACTAACATCTAGGTATCAATTGTTAAAGAAACAAGTGAAATTATAACATGTTTCATTATTCTTGCTTCATTGTTAATAATTGACATTAGAATTAAAAGGTTGTTTAGCAATATCCTATTCTAATTAAAACACAATTATGACCTCCTAGAGTTTCAATATTAACATCATATGTAAAAATAAATTTCCACCTACAACTAGTTAAAACACATGCCATTTTGCATTTTCAAAAGTTGTAAATACACTACCTAGAAATATCCTATTCTTGCTTCAAACACCTTTTCCTTTTGCTCATGTGAAAATGTCCTACAAATATGTAAAAAATTTCCAAAACTTTTTTGAAATTAGATAGTTTTCTCTTTTCTATTAAGAATGCTTTGATTAATGTATGGAAATAAAACATTTGGGTGAAGGTTTTTATGTATAATTGAATGCTAGAAAAAGTTGAAACCATAACTTGGCATTTCATGGACATGGTACTCTATGCACTACAAAATGGTCATGAATAGATAATGGTTTGAGAATAAAATTTAACCATTTTTTATTAATACATAATAGATCTAGATTGTATTCACATAAAACATCATTAATAGTTGGCCAATAGTTATAAACAATGACAAAATCATTTGTGACATTTGGGTCAAAACCAATGTTGGTTGCATTTAGGTTCAAATATGAATCTAGCCAAACCTAGACAAGGTGGGTCTTAAGGACTTTTCTACAAGGTCCAAGTCATAATGTTGAGTAGGGGTTGGGGCCCTAGGTTTGAATAAAGTTTAAGATTTATTGGTTCTAAGGTCCTAGGTAAAAATTGTAGGTTCTAAGAATGTTATTTTGAACTTGCCAACTACATGGTTATTGGGAATAACAAGTTATATTTGTATCAATTGCAATCCCTAAAACTTGTTAATCATCCATCATGACAATACATGCTATTATGGATCAAGGTTTGAAACTATTTAGTAATGGGATGAAAGCATTACAAAATTTATGGGTTTTGCCTAGTTGAAGGTTCTTGGAAACCAATGAAGATTCATTTTCATTTGAACACTCTAAAACCTAGTATTGATGACTAGGACATTTTGCAACTATGTCCTATCTTTAGTCATGTACCCATGGAGGACATGTCTATGGGTCATAGGTCATCCATTTTGAATGATGTTTATTATTACATGACTATATTACATTATAATCAATGATTGTAATCATATTATGCATGATTGTAGTACTTTACAATGAACAACTTTAATCATAATTATGATTACATATGTAATATTGATTATTTTGAGGTTCATTTAATTTAGGTAGGTAGGTAGGTAAGTAAGGTAGTTAATTAGATTAAGTAGGTATGTAAGTAGGCTAGATATGCAAAGTAGCAAGCTATTTAACTAATAAGCATAGGCCTTGCTATTAGCCTAGGTCACATTAAGCTAAATAAATAAGCTAGGTTAGGTGGACCTACCTATCCTAAGCTACCTACCCACTTTCCTATCGTTACTTATTTACTTTGCTTAAATGGCTACCTATTTAGCCTAGCTTACCTCTTTAAGTTAGTTATCTAGCTAGCCTATCCTATTGGCTACCTACTTAACTTGCCTACCTTAGGCTACCTACCCACCTAACCTATTTAACCTTATCTACCCACCTTGCCTACCTACCCACTTACCTACCTAGATATGTAATAGGTAGGTAGGGTAGACTAGGGTAGGTAAACTAAGGTAGGGTAAGTTAACTAGGTTAAATACCTATTTACATACCTACTTCCATATATATATATATATATATATATATATATATTACTTAGGTTTAAGTTAAATTAGGCTAGGTAAGTAGGTAGGTAGGCTAAGCAATATGGGTATGTCAATGGTCTACTTTTGTATGGGACAAAGGATGTTTCCTTTGAACATTAGAGTTTGCCCCATATTTTTTGTCCAAAACTTCAATTTTGTGAACAATATAACTTGGTGTTCAAAAATAGACTACACATAATATGCATTAGAAATATTCAAAGTCCAAATGCCACTTGGGATGAGCCAATAAAAAAGGCTTGTCCCCAACTAAATAAATAGGATCTATATATTTACCTAGCCTAAGCCTACCTACCTATCTACTTACCTAGGCTAAGCTAGTTTTAATGAAGGTTGTGTGTTATGTCTATAATCATATGTCTAATCACATGGTGCAATCATAATCCAACGAACCAAAAAGGGCATCGAATCAGAAAGGAAAATAGTCAAAATTGGATAAATATTTATGTTTTACCATTTAAAGCCATGGCAATCATGGCATGTTATTGCATTTTCATTCATATGAATCTTAAGGAATTCAAACCAAAAATCCATTTGATGAAATTTTAAGTTTAAGTTTTGATTTGAAACCTCTAAAAGTGAATAACAATTTGTTAGACAAAAATCAATTTTGCAAAGAAAACTATCAAAAGGACTCATATAATAAAACACATTTGATGGGAAAAAATTTAAGAGGATAAAGACCTATTAACCACATTACAAAAACACTCATACCTTAAAATATGTGGAATTCTAAAACTTGAAAAATTTAAAGAACTTTCAAAATTGATCCAAAATTTTAGAACTTCAAAAGTCCTTTGCCACACATAAATGAAGTAAAATGTACATGATGTGTTATGAAAATTTTTAGTTTATTATACAAACATAAAAATCTAAAAAAATAAATAAAATTGGTTATGATTTGAAAATATTATCATTTTTAAAAACAAAATGCTAAATTTACAAGGAATCAAAACACTTTCAAAAATTCATATTTATTAAAAAATGATGAAGAAAAAAATTGTCATGTATATGGACAATTATGAACAGTTATTATAACAAGTTGCAAAAAAATTGTTCCAAAATTCATTCATATGAAAAAGTTCTTTTTTGGGAAAAAATACATATAGTCATTTTCTAAAATAATCATGTTGGTTCATTGTATCTTGTTTGCACCCACATGTCTTTAACTTCATATGTCTAGTCATCTCTAAAATCATGTTTCAAACTTGACCATAATCATTAAAATCACATGGACTAGCACTTATGATTTCATTTATGTCAATGACTACATGGCATAATTTGATGAATTTAAATATACTACATAGTCATGTAGTTATGAGTGACACATATGACTATAAATGTAATCATGGATCTAGTCATAAAATGAAGGTTTTGGTATATAATGTTTTTAACCACTTTTTTTTTAAATAAAATATATTTTTAATTTAAAAACTAGTTTCAAGTTTTGAAATTGAGTTGAAATTATTGGACTAAATGGCCAACATGCACTACAAGAAATCATGCTTTATTTTATTGGAAAACTAAACCAAAAACTAATCATTTTGACATTTGATCAATTTAACCATTTAATCATACTAGACAAGTTGATTTAAACATGTCCAACTTGATTGATGGTTTTTTTATTGACCATAAAATGGTCTTTTTGACTAGTCAAATCGGACAATAATTTGGGCAGCCCAAAAAAAAAAACTCAATTTATAAATATAAAAATGTAAATAATAAATAAAATAACAATATTCACTTACCCACTCACCCATGACCTACCTACCCACCATGGCCTCCTACCTACCTATTCTCAACTCATGATGTATATATATTTACACACATGTACAAGGTATATATACAAATATACATATTTCACATAATATATGTTGGCAAAAGGAATTGAACCTTGGTCTTTTTAGTTTCACACCAATGTCTTGGCCATCAAACCACCCCATCACTTTGTAAAACAATATGATAATAAATGGATTTAACATGTATCTTCAAACTTCCATGAATTTTTTTATCAATGTTTATAACAACATTTGAACTTCAATTATTTTCATAAGTAAATTACTAGGTACCTAATTAGGTAAATAGGTAAGTAGGTAAATAAATAGGTAACTTTGGTAGGTAGGTAGATAAATAGTAGTAGGCAAATAGGACATAGGTAGATAGATGGTAAGTAAGTAGGTAAATAGGTAGGTAGATGTTATGGACCGGACTAGGGCAAGGCAAAGCAAGGAAACCTAGCTACAACCAAGCGGGGAAATACAAGACAAGACAAGACAAGATAGGACAATACTAGAGGACTAGGAGCTCTATTGATCCATCAACTGGTGTTGGTTTGCTAGAGGGCTGTCCCCCAGACCATCTCCTTTTATAACCCTGAACCATCCTATTTTGAGATGCTGAGATGTGGCTAAAACGTGGCTGCACTACTACATTACCGAGACGTGGCTGCACTGCGACACTGCTAAAATGTGGCTGCACTGCTACACTTCCGAGACGTGGCTGCATTACTGCACTTCCGAGATGTGGCTGCACTGCCGAGACATGGCTGCACTGCTGCAATGCTGAGACATGGCAGCATTGCTGAAATTAATCTATGTACCCTACTTTTGTGTTGTCAAATCCAGGCCATGACATTATCCCCTCCTCAAACAACATCTTCCAAATGGAGCCAGTTTGTTAGGATATCGTTGGTGGAACCAATTAACTAAGTCTTGGGCATGAACTAAGTTTTTAGCAGGCTCCCAAGTAGCTTCAGAAGGAGGTTAGCCTCGCCAATAGACAAGGTACAGGAGCTTTCCACGAGTCCTCTTGGAGTCCAGGACTTCCTGAACTTCAAACTCTTCTTGACCTTCAATTTTGACTAGAGCTGGGGGTTTTTGATGACGTTTTGGGATCTGGTTTTCATGATAGGGCTCAAGCAAGGAGACATGGAAAACATCGTGGATCTTGAATTGGGGTGGAAGCTCCAACTAGCAAGCCATTAGATTAACAAGTTTGGCGATTTTGAAAGGTCCAAGGCACTTGTAATCCAACTTGGCACATGGGCGAATGGTAGCAATGTTCTTTCTGAGAAGCTAGACCTTGTCTCCAACCTTGAAGTTTGGATGGTCCTTGCGTTGGCAGTCT
>Ga0116227_10009612_pt1 | contig 17438 bp, 11 predicted proteins | sample S1TSphgellanicum_FD_89693 | JGI IMG/M metagenome (GOLD analysis project Ga0116227, IMG submission 89693) | Host-associated microbial communities from peat moss isolated from Minnesota, USA - S1T2_Fb - Sphagnum magellanicum MG | ecosystem: Host-associated > Plants > Peat moss > Unclassified... | reverse complement strand
TCCACCCGTCCGATTCCCGATCCAACGCTCTTAACTCACTTTATCACATCTTTATTCCTCTCCCCCGCCAGGGTAACTTAAAGTAAGTTAAAGTAAGATAAAGACAGACGGACTGACAGACGCGATCGATGGTTGGCGTGTGTCTCTTCGCCACCACGACCCGCAGTGCCAAAATTATACAGAGGCCGGTTCTGCCATAGAAAATGAAGAGGCCGGTTCTACCATAGAATGCTTTTGCAGCAAAATTGTCGTGTCACAGACAGATGCACGCACAGACGTAGTGAATTAATATAGTAGATTTGGAATGATTTTTGTGCAAATTGTGAAATATATTACTCGTTGGTGTAATACCTCATTAATGGTGTATTAACCAATGTTGAATATATATTCATTTTGGAAAATGTGCTAAATTTTCTTGTTTCATATTTAAAATTATCGAAATTTCAAATCATACTATAATGTGTTCATTATTTCATGGTTCAATATCTTTTGTTGTAAACTACAGCTTTACTCTCTACATAATTTATGTTCTACCCCAGTTTCATGTGATAATTAATTAATTATTTTTTTGACATACTACAAATTCAAAATGTATTATTGAAAATTTCAAACTACATTTTAAAAAAATAATGAATGTTTTTTTTTTGGAGTGCGACTTATGATTTCCTATCACCCAAATGTTCTTGACTGTCAACAATTTTGTATGAAGAAAATCAAGGGGCCCTTTACAAAATGACTATGAACATATGTGAAAACATAAACATACTTGGGTTTTGCATTGAACATCAATGTATTTCAATTCAACCTAAGAATTTGAATCCAATTCAATTCAATCCAAGAATTCAATTCAATTCAAGGTGCATCCAATACCATTCAATATTCTCATTTGAATGGAACTAAAGTTTCACAAAATCAACAAATTTTTTTTCATCAATTGATTGTCATTGGTAGTGTGCAACAACATGGAGCCCAAGTCAATCATTGCACACAAATATCCAAAAAATGTTATAAAATCCAAAAGATCCATAATGTGAAAAGGATTTCTTGATGTTTGCCCCAATCATATTTTCAAATTGAATTAACAAAATTGTTGAAAGGAATTAGAACAAATGTTGTGGAATAAATGGAATGAACTTTGATGGATGAATGTGAACCCACTAGATGAAAATCCATTGAAGGTCAATGGATGAACATAATTCTATAACAAAAAATAAATATGTGGATGAACATTGTGGGATAAGCTCCAATGGATGAAGTGATTGTAATCACATGGGTAAAGACACATTAAAATCCAAAAAGGACAATTGAGAGTTCATTCCAAAAGTCCATAACTTGTGTATTTTGAGTAAAAACTAGGTCTTCAACTCATAACATTTAAATGATGGTGAAGTTCACATTTTTTCCAATTTCTTTCCCTATATGACCTTATTATGAACCCTTTTTAGTATATTTATTGAAAACAAGTTTTGAAAAAATAATTTATGAGGTATTTATGGACATTATAAAATATGGAAATTCTAAGGTCCTTAAATGGAATAAAAAAAATATATTTTGAATATTTTGACTTTTAATGCTATAGCCCTTTGAGGTTACATGCTGCAAAATTTTGAATACTTTCCATAAAATAGTTACAAGGAAAAAGTCCATAAGTGGATGGGGACTTTGAGGATATTTGATTTAAAAAGTCCACCTTTGATTGAATATTGATGGTTTTGGTGTTTTTTTTCAAAGTTGAAAGGATTAAAAGATAATGTTTCAATATCTTGAATCCTTTTAAAATTATTTTTGATGTTCCATTTGGGTTTTATACAATAATGTTTTTCAAACCTAAAATAACAAGCATTATGATCTCCATAAAAGTCCATTTTAGTTTGCTTTTACCCACATGAAATACATTTTAATGTATACATATGATTCAATTGAATGTATTTCTAGTGATGGATTTTACAAATGGATTGGTGAATTTAAATACATGAAATGGATTTGGATTAAGTGTGCTTTGAAAAATAAAATGGATGTGATCCCAAGTTTGGATGAACCTCCATTTATTAGATGAATTTGAAACCTAAATGCAACCCCAACACATGAAACATATAATGGATGACACTAACTAAATTTAATGTGATGACTTTTGTTGGAATTTGAGCCCATCACATAAGCTTTCATTCATTTTTTTTGTATGGGATTTGGAGATTGAATGTCACCCAAAATGAAATGGAAGTTATGGGTGATTGGTTTAGGGCATTGGTTGAATTTAATAGCTAAAATTAATCCATGCAATTCTATCCTATGTTCATGAATTAAAAATATTCATTGAAGTTGTTTTCATGCATGAAATCTTAAATCATGTTCAAGCATAACCATGAATGAATTTATATATTTCATCTAGTTGATGGCATTGATCAATTTTTTTGACAATAATTCATTCATCTTTAGTTCAAGAAATGGAATCACATTCATCCATGGACATTTATTTCATTTCATTTGCCCCTCCATTTCCATGAAAGTTCATATGTTGAAACCACATCTACTTATCGAAATTCTTTGCATCCATTTTGATCAATTTCATTTTTTAAGTTTCATCTTGCATCTATTTTTAAGACATTCCATTAACTTTCATTTCATCAATTGGTTTGCATTCTCCTTCATCATTTGTAAATTGATGTTTGGTGGGTATTTGATTTAGTGGGTAAAAATGATTGGTTCATGGTTTGATTAATAAAAACTAGATTTGAACAAGGATTAAGTTTCAAAACCAAAATTGAAATCAAAATTCTGATTTTTGAAGAACCAAGCTTGGAATTGGAATCTTGGTTCCATTTATATGTGGAATTGAAATAAGAACAATGATACATTTTTAACAATTCAAAAGGTTTGGGATTGGTGCTTATTTGGTGATTAATTGGCAATTAACTATTGATTTCAGACCTAGTTAATAAGAATCAGATTCAAATTAGGTTTGATTTTCAAAATAGTAGGAAAATGTGGTCAGTGATTGAACATTTCATGTATTAGTCACCTCCTTTTCTCTCATCCCACCTCCTTTTTATATAACATTTAAAGATAAAATGTAAAAGATTAGAAGGTGCATCTATAATTCTTTAAATCACTCAAAACATGAAAAATGAGAAAGATATGCCCTTCTAAAATTTAGGTGGTAAAAAATGAATAAAATAAAATCCTTTCAATTAGCCCATGAAAGTTTGCCACCTAAAACCAAACAATCATATGCTAAGTAATGAACTTTACTTAGTCTCATCATTGGGATGGATGAAAAACATAATGACCAATGTTTTCAAAATAATTATTCATTTTTAACTATATGGCTAAAATCTAGTTTAGTTTAGGGCTTGGAAATCAATAGTAATGGGTGTGAGATCATCATGTTCACCAAACCTTTGTACAAGCTTCTTATAATTTTTAGGCACAAGGTGTCCATTCTTGGGTGTATGCATTATCTAGTGGTTCATTTTAGGTAGATACAACATTCACAAGCAAGTTTTTATATATTATCCATATGGATATGGTTTTCAATTTTAAAAGTTTCATTAGTGTAATTTTTGAATATTAAGGTTTCATTCACTTATGAAATCATTTAAAACCAGTTCAAAATCCATATTGAAAGATTTTGTTGTTAATTAGAGTGATAAAATCACTTTGGAAATCCCAAAAGAAATGCCATAAAGTCCATAAGAATAAAATCCCATTTAAATATTTCAATTATGTACCCATTAGGCATAGAAATTTTAACAAAAAAGAAAAAGTAATTTCAAAAAACTTTTGAAAACAAGGTCAAATTTTAACCTTTCAAAAGTTCATAATTGCCATTTGGTTAAGGTTTCACAAAAAAAAAATTCACACTTAACTTTATGATTTCATTCTTTAACCCATGTTTAGTCACTATAATTCAATATAATTCAATTTGGAGTGAAATTCAATATGAATTTTTGAAGTTTTTAATAATCTAGTCAATTGATCAATTCATTTTTTTGACTTAAAAAATCTCTATTAATAATGAATGCATTATTTTAAAAAATAATTGTGCAAATGTTTTCATAATCAAGTTGTTAATCTAGAATGAATCATCATTTAATATAATTAAAACTAAATTATTCACCATAAACATTTTAATATGAAACACCTTGCATAAACTAGTACTATGACTCCAAAAGTGAGCCACCATAGCTTGCATTCACCTTCTCGTCACTAACCACATTAGTAGTCTTTAGTCTAATCCGTTTCCAAGTTTGGAACACTTTAAATTATTACACCTCCTATGTCCTATAAGTGCCCTCTTGATTGTCATGGTTTTAATGTTCTTCCTTATCATTGTGGTTTTGTGTTCCTTTTGGATGTTATGGTCTTGGTGTTCCTCTTGATCATCATGATCTTGTGTTCCTTTTGCTTGCTATGGATTTGTCTTTTGTAACTTTTCTAATTGCATTCATCTTTTACTTTGTTTGAGGTTTTTCTAGTTTGTTTGTTTTCAATGCATTTAATCATTAAAAGGCATCAATTTTGTTACTTGACACTTTCATGCACATTGCCTAGCTCATATTTAATATTTAACCTTTTTGTTAAGGCCATGTTGTGCATTGGATATTCATGCCCTTATACTTGTGTGGATTTATTCACAAGCCCAACTAAAAGTTCTAGTGAAATTTGTCACTCACATCCCTTATGGTTGCTAGAATTTACATTGCAACAAATTGTGCTTTAATGTGTTTCTCAACAACTTTTTGAGTTGTTTGATTTGATGTAGTTCCTAGATTTGCTATTATTTTCAATCACTTGTCTTCCCTTTCCTTTTGCCTTCCTTCTTTGATTTCCTTTGTAATTGTTTTTTCTTTAGGATATTTAGGTATTCAACAAATGTCACAACATGTGATTGCGAGTAATCCATTAATGGTTCTTTTCCTTTTGCCTATCTTGTAAATTAATGAGGTAGTGAAAGCAAGTTGTGCAAACACATGGATTCCTATGTTAGATTTGGAGGAAACTAAATTTTTTGCAACACATTTGGATTATCTTTATTTGGGTTTACAACATTGATATCTTTTGACTACTCTTCAATCCTTGTAGGGCTTTGAAGCATATCTACTTAATAATGTTAGTCATTTTTGACATGTTGGTAGGTAAATCTTTAGTTGTTATTTGTTGAACCGTTTCAACTATATGCAAAAAGTTCTACAATAGTAGGTTCCTCACCCTCAATATTGATTGTGATCAATTTCTTCATATGTTGTGTGATTGTTTGCACTTCCTTGACTACTGATGCTTGTTACAATGTATATTTCTAAGGGTTGAGTCTTGTTATCCATTGCTTTGGGGTTGAAAGGTCATATACTTGTAGTCTTGAATCCAAACTTGAGATTTTTTGTGAATGATTGTTTTAAAGCTTGATTTTTCCATCTAGCTAGGGTTATTTTATTTAATTCCATGTGAATATTTCTAAATATAATTGCACCCTTGACCTTTTTTAATGTTGTTTTAAATGATTTGAAGTAAGATACATTTAATGATTGGAGAGCATTCGATATGTGGGATGGTAAGGTGATCATGTTTAACTCAAACTCTTGTGCTTGTTTGATTGTTATTAGGGTAACATGACTATTTTTTAGGGTTTAAGGTTTATTTATGAACAATTACATGTGCTTTATTGTGACCAAAAAATCCCTATAATTAAAACATCCTCTTTAAATTTGTTGGTGTTGTTTTGTGAACATGAGTCTACTTTACCCGTAAACCAAACATTGCCTTTGAAAAAATAACTTGCATTTTTTTCTTAAATTGTCTCAAAACACACCCATAATCAAATGTTCAAAACTTGATTAAAATATTTTCCATCTTATTTGTTTTCATGAAAATATGTTGTTATTCTCCCATTACCAAACATATTTAGATATAATGACAAATATTATTTTTTTCCCACACCCGTAACTACACACAAAAACATCATTCCATTTGAATATCCTAAACAAATCGAACACAATTTCTCAAAACCAAACATTTGGTTATAGGATCTTTTTGAACATTGATTCACGTGCGGCCACATCAGCACTGGTCTGCACTAGACTGACATTTGGTTACTAGGCGATGTTTAGTGAGGGGCATGTTCACCCTAACACGAATTTACTTTTGTGAAGAACCAGACCCAGAACCCAATTCTTGATTTTGTTGGGCCCTGCCCCCATAGGGACGCAGGGACTATCACATTGGATCCAACTTTTGGAAGTTTTACCTTATTAGAACCAGTTTCACATCAGGTGAACCAGTTTCTTTGGTGAAAGTGTTTATAGATTGTTTAGATTGGAATGGATTGTTTTGGTGTTCAGAGTGGGGACACACTAGATAGATGTACAACATCTTATCTATTGGCAAGGCCAGCATGTTTGTGATGCCTTTGTTAATGTGTGAAACCAAAACTGAAACTGAGACAATTCCTATATCTATTTCAAAGCTGGAACTAGACATTCGTCATAAAAGTTAAGAACTGCCCAACATTGTTAAATGATAGAAAAACACTTTGATTCGAAAGAGGTAGCTGTTGTTGAAATGTTCCTCACACAAATGTACCTAAGCCAAGCATATTGAATTTTATGTGGCATATACGCTGATAGTTCATTGTCCATGCCATTAGCCTAGGCCAAAAATGGCAAAGAACAAAGGTAGGCCAAAACAAAGATCTTGCATTCACACTGAGCTGAGGCAGCATACACTCATGGGCTCAGGTTTTTTAAATTTTTGGGGGAGGGTGAGAGTGTAGGACTTTTGATGTTCCCAACGTGTTCCCCTGAAATTCCCACTGCATTCCAACATGTTCCTCAAGTTCATAATGTGTTCCTTAACATGTTCCCAATATCTCCTCATTTTATTCCATATCCTTTGCCCTAAGTTCTAATCTTGTAACCTACCTATATATATATAAGCAGCCTAAAGGAAGAGATTGCAACATATCTATTTTGGGATTGTCCAAAGCTTGACTTTATTTATTTATTTTTGTGGTGGTGGCCAATCAAAGATGCTCATAACACAAAGAAAAATAATTGAACTTTGGGGGTCACCAGTCCCCAGAACTAATTTATACTAGTGTGGCCTGTGTGGCCATTGACCCTAGTGTTACCACGTCCTCAACTGATGTTTCCTTCCAAAACCTGGTTTTCTGGAATTTATTTGAATTTTCAAGTGAAGAAATCACTTACAAATCATTATCTCCCACATTCTGAATCCAAATCTTACCAAATAAATTCCATTAAATCCTGCTCTTCAAGATCTTTCCAACAACACCAAAGGCAAATTCCAATTCCTTCAAAAATTTCAGCTATGATTTAATTTCATTTAATTTTCAGTGAAGAAATCATTCAATATTCAAGAACTTTTGCACCGCCAAGTCCAAATGACATGGGACCAAGCCCATGCACCCCTCCTCGTCTCATTGAGAGCTTTCCAAAGACACCAAGAACACGATCTGAAGCAAGCATCCTGGTTCAGTGAGATCCACAATATCAGGGCAAGTAAGAAATAACTTGAAAGGTTCAGGCAGCACATGACAAAGTTCAAATTTTAAGCAATGTGCCACAATGCCATGCAGCCCTTCACAAAAATTTCAGTTTTGGGCAGTTCATGACACACTCAGAGAGTTCACAATACAAAGTGTAATTGAAACTTCAAGAGTTGACAACTTAGGGAATGTGAACTCAGCAAAGCGGGGACTTGATGAGCTAGCTGGTGAAGTGTGTGCTGATGACCTAATAAAACAAAATGAATGGTCTAGTTAGCAAACTTGATGGCGAGTTGATCGAAGTAGGTTCAACTTGATTGTAGAGAACTCGGATTTTGGCCCAACACTGATGAAGACTAGCCTTTGAATTTCCTAACTAATAATTTTCTGGGGATTTGGGACCTTAGTGTCTCCTTCCTTGTTTCAAGTATTGAAATGTGGGGGGGGGGGAACTCAAATGATTTAGAGAGGTTGGGACAATCCACACCGACAAAAACAAAGAAGAAAAAACAACAAACATAAACAACAAAAGAAGACAAAGCATCCAACAAATAGGAAAAATAGTTATGTGGATTCCTAAGTTGGGGGGGGGGAGCTAAAGTGTCCCTCCATTTTTAGTTGTCATGAGGATGCAATAGGGATGTGAACAAATAGGCAAAACTAGATCCATCCATTAGTTGGTCATTGAATGTTTTATCTTAACATCTAAGAAGACCCTTATACCAAGGAGAGAAATAATAAGAGTCAATAATTGTTTGTGTTGGATACCATAATCACCATTCATAGATGAAAACTGAAAAAAATATTCAATTCATTATTTGTATGTGTAATCATGGCCCATCCATATGACGTTTTCAAGCAAAGTATGTGATCTAGTGTGACTGGGGCAGACCCGAGGTGAACAAGCACCTACACTGGTGGTACTTTCACCTTCTTGAGCAAGAGACCTTGAAACTTAGTGTAAACCCTAAACCCTAAACTTAGTGTAGGCCAAAGCCCGAGCAGTGGACTTGGGAGCTATCCCAAAATAAGCTAGACCCACCGGAGGAGGCTTGGGTTGCTTATTTGGAGGACACCCTCAGTAAAGCATGGGCAGAAAATGATTTTTTCCCATGTGATACCCGGCGGGTATGGAATGGGTATTTGGGACGTTTCCCACAGGGTCCCACCCTTCGAAAAACGTACCTCTAGAAAACGTGCCCTGCAGAAAAGCCGTAATTGTTCCTTTACCTGGCTACAAGTGGGAAGTTTGAAAATGGCCCATCAATAAACATGTGGAGGCAGCTTTTTTTTTTTTTTTTTTTTTTAATAAATTTTAATGGCGAATCTTTTTCAAAAGAAAAATTCTTCCCAAGTTTCTCTTATTCTTAAAAAAAATGGCCCAAAATTGAACTTTTTTGGGTAAAAAATCTCCATGTTCCTACATTGCTAGGTAGGGGTGGGGGCTGCTCAGATTTAATATCTCAAAAATTGATGATAGTGCTCAATTGTGGAAAAAACAAAACAAACTTTAAATTAATTTCCAATCACAAAAAATTACTTAAAATTCAATACCTTCCCCCCACCTTCATCTAAGTCTAAAAATTATGAAATCGCCTCCAATAAATCTCACTTGTCATGGGCTTTCTAGGTTCTAGTAGTACCAAGGGCTCACCCCAATTTCTCCAAAATATTTAGTTTTAAATTTTTTGAATTTTTTTTGATAAAATTGTTCAATATTCAATAACTCATTCAGCATAGGTGTAAACACGACCAAACCACCTCAATGCGCCCCTATTGAGGAAATGTTATTAGCAAACATTTTGTAGGCTTGAAAAGTATATAGCTTTTGCAAAATATGTAATTTTTTCATATGTATTCATTTGTGTTAAAGAAATAAGGCTTATAAGATATGCAACTTTTGACAAGCCTTTTTAACATTTACAGCCTAAGCCCTTTTTTCCAATCATTTCTGTTCTATTAGAAGCCTTAGTTAAAAATTTGGTCCAATTTACTCATTCATGAATATGATTACAAATGTGATTCTTGGATTCAAAAGTTTGTGTGATTACAAGGATTTGGTACAAATTTTAGTCAAAGTAATAATGTAGCCAAGTTAGCAAAGTTATGCTCATCCATAGACTATGCAAGTACCGAAGGTTGAATCTAAAGTTCTCTGACCTAAACAAAGACTTTTGACAATGCTCTATTATGTACCACAATGATCAAGTACCCATGTTTAGAATGTGAATGTTAGGGTCCTTGGAAATAGGCAATAACATCAAAAGGAGGGATCTCAATGTTGAAACTCTTGGGTTATTAACTCATGAAAGAGTTTTGAGAGTTAGCCTCTTGGTACACACTTATGATTCTCACAATCCTTATTGATGCAGTCTATGATGTACAATCCCCAATGTTAGGAGTTGGTTTCACCAACTTATCAACTAGAGGCCTCATGAATGCACTTGTTTGATCAAATTTGCACACAAATCTATGTGAAACTTTTTAGTCAGTAGACCAATTGAAAGCTTTCAAGAAGCCCCCATGCAAATCCCAAAATAATAAGATTGAAAAAAATATTTAAATTTCCATCTCTCACATATTTTCTGAAATTTCACAGAAACCCATTTTTCACTGATCAAAGGTTGAGGGATTAGGGTACCATATTTTCTTTTTTAAAAGGGTCATTTTTTTCTTTCCACATAGAACAAGGGCACATGGACCCTTAAGATTTAAGCCAAAAAAAGAGTCAAAACTCCTTGGCATACCTATTTAGACAATTTAGAGTTCCTGGAGGTGGCTCTTCTAGAAAAATTTCTACTTTCTTGTCTGATCTGTAGCCAAAGTTGGCTAATGCTTACACTGGAGGATCACCACCAGTCCACCTACTTGACAAAATTGGGAAAAAAGAAATCCCTTGATGACAATGCCATGCAGGGTGACCATCTACTTTGACAATATGGTTGCCTTGGGAGTTGTCCATATTAGTTGTTGGTCTCCAAGGGCAAAGAGCAATCCATTCAACTCTTATCAAGATATATCCACTATACACCCTTAAATCTAAAATGTTGTATCTCCATCTACCAGAATTTATTTATTTATTTATTCATTTTTGCTAAGGAGTTAGTGAGGCCACCTCTGAAGTGCATGTGGTGCTGGTCTGGCTAAAAGCAAGCTGGTGTAGAAGTTCTATTTGACCCCAGTAGCAAATTCCTTATTTCAATGTGTCTGCCAGTTCAATTCTTTTAACATGAATTTTCTGGGCCCTCCTCAAAATCTAAGGGTGAAAATAGCTGGTTATCATTGAAATGAACTTAGATTTTTCGGGTTATTCTTCAATATGATTTGGCGTTTTTATGGCAAGGTGTGAAATATTCTTGTCACAAATGTGACAATTAAGTGGGGCAAATTGTAAAATTTTCAATTGATGAACAATCATTTGAATGCATTAAAAGAAGCTAAATAAACAAAAGTGACCTAGAAAATTAATCATTATGGAGTTCATACTATGATAGAATGCAAACTATTTCAATAAAAAGCACAAACAACATATAAATTTTTTAACAATACAAACCTATGAATGAACGAATGTCATAAGAATTTTGCATCTTCTTATAAATTCATGTTTTTGAATGTGTTTTCAATGCACGATATTAGTGCATGAAATGTAAGAATTATGAAGGAACAAATTTTGCACAATTTTCATTATTAAGTCTTGAGATGCTAAGTTTGTGATGCATGGTTCAATGACCCCATGAAGAAGAAGATGCATATGGTCACATATGCATCCTCAATTGAAATTGTTGTTTCCACAATTTGAATGACCACAAGCTTGGTATCAATGATTGGCACCCTAATGGTAATTTCTTAGTGGTTTTGCTTAAAGTCGACTGACCATTAATGATGGTCATAAAATTTGTTATGAAAACATTTATGAAGGTGATGAAATTATAGTCTTGGCATGGTGTTCAACTCTAAGAGTTGGTCATTTTCATTGGCTATGTGGTCTCGTTAATCAATTACTTTCCAATTGTAGGGCTAAACACCTCATCCAAACCATCCATCACACGATTAAATTCTTTTAGTTATAAATTTTCATTGCATCACATTTTAAGGTAGAACATGCACTTGTTTTTTCCTAGGCTTATCAATAAATTGAACAACAATTTGTTCATCACAAAATCCCATGTTTATTTGATTGTCACCCCATCATTCTTATTATGTCAACCAAAATTACTTCTATTTCTAAAGACTTGAATATGTTGAAATTCTCACAAGATCATCCTTGCTTGTTGAAACTATGAATTATTTATTAAATTTTACATTACTAATTCATATTTTGTTCATCCTTGCTTTAATTCTATTATATAGTGGAATTTCCTAAAAATTGTAATAAGTTCAAATACTTCTTGGATGTAAAAGATTTTGTTATTCGACTAAAATTCCAACATTTCAAGGACCTTAAAGGTATAATCTTTGACTTGAAAAATCTAAAGAATGATGTTAAAAATTTATCAAATAACTAACACCCAAACTAATTCACTCAATAAATTTGAAACTAAAACAACCCAAGCAATATAAAATAAAAAATGACTATGGATACTTTTAAGCTCTTTTTAGTTTGAAACCAATGAAACTCCATGATAACTTCAAAAAACCCCTACATTCCCAAAAAACACCTAAACAAGTGAGAATATTGTATACACATGTGTTAGTAAAATTCACACCAACTAAGTTTTATATTGTGCTATCATCTTTTTTGTAGGGTTGAACATTGATATCCATCTTGTTTTCACATTTTGAAGAATCTTGTTTCGCCTTGTGCACATGAACTTTTCAAGTTTTATGAAATTCAAACGCCTTTTAGGTGAATGGGCAAAGTAGGAGTGTAACGTTTGCAACAAATTTTCAAGGTGACTCATTAGAGGCAATTTTGATAAGGTTTGCATTGCCAAATTAATGCAATGGGCCATATAATGGACCTTTATAAAATGAAGAACATAACTATCACATATATGTTTTGTAATGTTGTTTGCCCCAAAACATATGAATTTTTTGGCAATTTTGTCTCTTCATAAACCACCACCTATGATCAAAGTCTCCATAATCACCTTGGTCAAATTATCAATCCTTAATATGTCAGCCACCCAATTTAGAGATATGAGAATCAGAATCCTTACCTAATTTTGTATTACATAGTAGTGGATAAACAACCAAGATTGGTTATCCATTGTAAAAACTTCATCACAACTAAAAGCCGCATAACAAGTAGCCCCTATTTTTACCATGGTTGTTTTCATCACCTTTTGATGCATGAATTTTGTCATTGTTTAGTTACAATTATCAATTTAATGTTTTTTGTTATTCTTTGGAATTGTTATGAAATCAAACAAAGGCTTCATTGCTTCATATTCCAACATGGGATGTCCTTGTTGCAACAAATGTAAGATTGTGGCGAATTACACAAGCTTCCTTACTTTTTTTCTTGCCATTCCATTTGCAACTTGGGCAACAAAACTTTCATGGTTGTGAAAAGTAAATAGATTTTGGTTTTTAGCAAGAATAAAATATAACAATTAGTGGACTTTCCAATTTTAACAAAACCAATTGCTATAAAATGGGTCTATAAAGTTAAAATTGTGGATCACATTAATCTCATGTTCAATAGCTTCACATCAGCTTGACATTTGAAATGTTTCATCATATGTGATTGGTTCATTGAAAACTTCAATCAATTTTAACACAAAGTCATCAAATCTTCCAAAAAGGTTGATTCTTTGGGTGGTTGCATGCTTGCAAACTTTGGAATAATACTAATGATCCCCCTTTTTAAAGATCAATTTCAATATTTTTGTCAGCTTTCTTGTGACATGCATGTTTACAAAGAGAATCCCATTTAGGATAAACAATTTATCTTTCCATGCCACCTCACTACAATTCTTACACTTGATAATATGTAAGTTACTGTTTGACATTAGATATAATTTACACATGGTAGTTTAATTTGTAGCCCAAGAGTCTTGGGTTTTTTTAGTGCATCACAATTCTATTTTTTGACTCTTTTCTTGGATGGGATAGTGAAAAAAATCTAATTTAAGGGTGGGAGAAGGTTCACTCAAGGACATTACATGTTCATCACGTTTTAGATTTACATTTGAACCATCAAAATTGAAGGCAGAAAAAGGTGAGGGGAAAATGGAAGAGGTCCACAAAATGAAAATATTACATTAGGATTTGGTATGATAAGAGGACCACCCATAATAGGGTTCCTATTCGAAAAAAAACTTGAACTTGTAACTTTGTGAAAGTCTTAATGGCATTGTGAAAGATTCGATTTGATAATGGAGTGTGAGACAACCTTGATTCTAGACATAGACAAACTCACAACAATAAACATACAAACTCATAATGCAATCATACAAACAAACTCAATTCACAATGCACATAGACTCAACTTACGACATAGATTTGACCACATCATAGATTGATGGATCTAGATAGACTTACCTAAATGAACTATTGCAACCAAATTTGATGCAAACAAACTTGGTAGACAATTCAATTGCCATAGAATTGTATATAAATTTAATGCACACAATTGATGCATATCAATTTGATGTAAAACAATTTGATGCACACATATTTAAGATTGACATAAAAAGATCAATGTAATGCACACACAAATTTGAAATTGATGTAAAGAGATTCATGCACATAGACTAGGGATTGATGCACACAATTGATGCACATAATGAATGCATAATGCACATTGACTTTTGGCAAATGTTCAAATTCAATTATAAACATATCAACGCCCATAAATTTGACACATTATATACTTGCACACATATTTGGCACAAATAAATTGACACTTTTACTCGACTACCAACTTACCTTGCATGCAAAAATGTTGGACTTGATTCACAAGGATGAAAGATTTTTGGAACTTGAAAAATAAAATTGACATTAATCAAGCATAATAGACTTTGGAACAATGCACATTGCAAAGAAATGACACACAAAGACACAATATGAAGAGTCATAAGTGAATTCATTTATAAAATACAAACATGATTCAAGCAACAAGAAATTTTTTGTGGAAGGTTGCAAAATGTTAATATTTCAAGGTTGTAATTCATAAATACTTCCTCTTACAATTGTCAACTGACAATCAATTGGATTGATTGAAAATATTATAGAATAACAAAATCTTACAAAAGAAATGTATCACTCATCTAACATTCATGGAGAACTAATGTAAATTCTAGCAAATGGTGTTGTGAATGCTAGGGATTCTATGAAATAACCATTGCAACACACTACATTGATTAATGACTAGCAAAATTATCACACATTCAAAGCTTGTGCAAAATCATTCCAATGTCCACACAAAACTAAAGCCTTATGATGACTTGTCTTAACTCCGCACATGACAATGAATTGGAAGAAAGCCTTGAGACTTCAATCCACACAACAAACATAAAGCAAACAAATAGTACTTCCTTTGAGAGGTGAGAGATGTTCATTTAAGCTTGAATGCTAACTCTCAACTCCTTGGCAAGAAATTAATTGTCATTTCAAGGCTTGCATTGGAAAATATCAAGTGCATGACTTACAGTTATTTTAAAGACCAACTTTGACAAGTACAAAAGGATCTCTACAATTGTGTGACAACATTGCAATGCAAGAGGAGGTCAATTGAGGAGGACCACAAAGAAACAAGAACTTTGTGATGGTGACATCCTACACACACTATGTGAAACTTGCAATGACAAAGATTTAGAGTTTTTTGCAAATGGGCCATTTGGATGGCCCTTATGTGGCAATATGGTGACACTAATGGCTTTCATACATGTAGTTTGGTGATGTTCATATAGGGTTTAGGCTTTCAACTTGTGATTCCATGTTGTCAACTCCAAGCATTCTTGCCGATTGTAGTCACTCAAATGCTTTCCGATGAAAAAAAAAATTCCCGATTTTTTTCCCTCTGTACTTGTAGCTGCCCTTAAAAAAAGTAGAACTATGGTGACAATTCACCTGGGAAAAAACACTGCCATATACAAACTCAGGAGATTTTATACAACCAGCTAAATTTTTTAATACATGAAAATAAATCAAAAAATGTTTGAGATGAACAGGCCAAGTCACAGTCCATCCCTTTAAAAAATATTATATTTTCAGCCACCAACTCAATGAAGACAACTAATTTGGTAAGATCTTCGCCCCAATCTCCTAATGGAAGTGGCCGCTTGGGAGGTCACTAATTCCAAGGCTAAACTTTAGGCCTAGGGATCTTAACTTTGGACTTTCATTGGGATCCACCTAATAATGTGTCCACCAATTGAAGTTAGGCAACAAATAGGGTGCCAAATTTAGGCCCAAATGGATAATGGGGGGTGAGAACCTCACCATAAATCTGACACAAAACGATGTTTTGGGCACCAACTCAATGAGTTTTGGAAAAGTGGGCCATTCCATTAGCCACTGACAACGCCCACCCTTGAAGAAGAAGGACTGGCAAATGTGGTGACTAGGTATCCTTTGTATATCACTAGTTTTTGTGTGCAATGATGTGCATGTCATGAGCATTTTTAATAGTACCTACTTGTAAGACAAACAAACAGCTGTATGGCATCAGTAATAGTGCACGAGCTATTTTGGTTGCAGCTCATGCCTTTGGTTGTAACTTCAACTTGTGCGCCCACTTTTATTGACGCTTCAGACAAGGGAGCACCTGCACACCATGAAGAGTATGAATGGATGATGAACTTCAGTAGTTTCAGTAGTTTAATCACAACAAGTACTACTAGTCCGGATCACCCACCTCATGAAAATGAGTGTTGAAATGAATAAAAAATCAATTAATATTCAGTTTTATAGTGTGTGCATCCTTATGAGTTTGGGGTGCATACACCAACACATCATCTCTTCATGCTACCTACGTACCCAAAATAGTAAACCCCATTTTCAAATATATTTGTGGCTGAGTTGTGTTTCAGAGAACAAAGAAGGTTTTTAAAAAAGCTTTCAACAACCCTTTCTCCATCTCCAGCAAGGTTGGGGTTTCTTTTAATTCGAGTGATGAGTAATTGGAACTCGTATACAAGGGATTTCTTGGAATCCTTTGTATGGTTGTCTATGGACTATTCCAGACAATTTCAGAAATAACCACCTGATTTTCAAGTCTAATTATTTCATTTTTTCTTAATCACTATTTTTAAAAAATTAATTTTCTTAATAACAATCTCTCACCTTTCTTAATAACTATCTCTATTTTATAACTACCTCACTCTTTTTCTCTATCCATCAACAAGGATAGAGAAAAAACAGATTAAGATGTATCTTTTCATGTCCATGAAATGTATATTAATTTAAATTGAATTTGACATTGACATAAATAATGATGAATTATTGAAAACCATATGAAAGTCTAAGGACGGGTAAAATTTTTTAAAAAAAAAAAAAAAAGTTGATCATCACTGGTAGTGCACAGTAGCAAGGAGCTCAAATTATTGAAATAAAATCTAAGTCTTCAATTTGTGATAGGGAAAAGTGTGACATCCAAAAATTTAGCAAAATTAGTCAAATTCATACTAGAAAAAGAAAGAATTCCAACCCAATTTTTTTTGAGGGAAAAAAGCTTTTTTTTTTTTTTTTTTCCCCCCCCCCAAGGGAAAAGGGGGGGGGGGGGGGGGGTGTGTCTGAAGAAAACAATCACTGATATTTTCCACGTTTTCTCCGTTGGTTGGCAGTGTCATCATATATTTGAAATAGTCTAGAATTGCACTTCTCACTTATTTGTTCTTTGTCAAAGTATGTCCAATTTTGCGTACTAGCGAGTCAGTAATGTATGGTTGAGTCATTCTCTTTTTGCAACGTCATATTGTTTGCTGCTGCTGGTGCTGTCCATTAAACATCAAAGATGCTTCTGTTTTGGTTTTTTTTTTTTTTTTTTTTT
>Ga0116227_10009610_pt1 | contig 17439 bp, 13 predicted proteins | sample S1TSphgellanicum_FD_89693 | JGI IMG/M metagenome (GOLD analysis project Ga0116227, IMG submission 89693) | Host-associated microbial communities from peat moss isolated from Minnesota, USA - S1T2_Fb - Sphagnum magellanicum MG | ecosystem: Host-associated > Plants > Peat moss > Unclassified... | reverse complement strand
GGGATGGTGCAATTGAGCCCGGAAACTGATACTGTAGGCTATGTTAAAAATGGCAAATATGATCCGGATGTTTATAAATATTGCGCAGGTTATCAGTACGATGATAAAAGTATCGTAGGCTTTAGTCATACACACTTTAGTGGAACCGGACACTCTGATCTGGGCGATTTTCTAATCATGCCAACCATTGGCAAACTCATGCTTAATCCTGGCACAGCAGATAAACCACGAAGCGGTTATCGCTCGGCTTTTTCGCACCAAAACGAGATCGCAGAAGCTAATTATTACAAAGTTAAGCTGGATGATTACAAAATTACCGCCGAAATGACGACCAGCACAAGGGTGGGTTTTCATCAATATACTTTCCCTAAAACAGATAAGGCTCATATTATTCTGGATCTGATGGCTGGTATCTATAATTACGAAGATAAAAACGTGTGGACTTACCTGCACGTTATCAACGATACGCTAATAACCGGTTACAGGCAAACCAGTGGCTGGGCAAAAAACCGTACACTTTATTTTGCTATGCGTTTTTCAAAACCATTTGTAGCTTACGGCAATATCAATAATTCTAAAAAGGAAACGTACCGTGGTTTTTGGGGTAAGTTCAATCAATCGCAAAATTTCCCTGAGGTAGCCGGAAGACAGATCAGGGCGTACTTTGATTTTAACACTCAGGAAGGAGAGAAGATCAAGATCAAAATGGCCATATCTCCGGTAAGTATGGACGGTGCCTTAAAAAATATGCAGGCCGAAATACCAGGCTGGGATTTTGAAAAAGTGAAAGCCGATGGTCAGCAGGCCTGGGAAAAAGAACTACACAAAATAACCATCAGCAGCAAAAGCGTAGCTGATAAACAGAACTTTTATACCTCGATGTATCATGCCATGATCAACCCGACGGTTTACATGGATGTTGATGGCGGCTATCGTGGACTGGATCAGAATAATTACAAAGCTGATGGTTTTACCAATTACACTACTTTCTCGTTATGGGATACGCACAGGGCATTGCACCCGCTGTTCAATATTATTGAACCGGATAGGAATGCCGATATGGTTAAATCGATGTTGGCACATTTTGATCAAAGTCCGGAGCATATGTTACCCGTATGGTCAAACTCGGCTAACGAAAACTGGTGTATGAGCGGTTACCACAGCGTATCGGTAATTGCGGATGCCATTATTAAAGGAAATACTTCTTTTGATGTAAATAAGGCTTTGGATGCCTGTGTAACTACGGCCCGCTACCGCACATTTGAAGGTTTGGGTTATTATATTGATAAAGGTTATATACCCGATTCAAAAAACGGTAGTTCGGTATCAACAACTTTAGAATACGCTTACGATGACTGGTGTATTGCGCAGATAGCCAAAAAGTTAAACCGGACTGATATTTACAATGAGTTTATCAAACGATCACAAAACTTCAATAATGTATTTGACGCGAAGAGTGGTTTTATGCGCCCTAAGCTGGATGATGGAATCTTTAAACGACAATTTGATCCATTATCAACTATCAATCAGGGTTTTATAGAGGGTAATGCATGGAATTATACTCTATACGTTCCACACGATCCTGTAAAGTTGATCCAGTTATTGGGTGGCGATAAGCGTTTTACAACTTATCTTGATTCTTTATTTACCATGAACTTGCCGGATAAATACTTTGCAGAAACTGAAGATATCACCCGGGATGGTATTATAGGCAATTATGTTCATGGTAACGAACCATCGCACCATGTGGCTTATCTGTACAACTGGACAAGCCAGCCCTGGAAAACGCAACAACGCATCCGGATGATTTTGCCGCGCATGTACAAACCAACACCCGATGGTTTGGGTGGTAATGATGATACCGGACAAATGAGCGCGTGGTATATTTTTAGCACAATGGGTTTTTATCCTGTTGCACCGGGAAGTGATCAATATTCGTTAGGTAGCCCTGCTTTTGATGGTGCAACTATACAAGTGGGTAATGGTAAAACGTTTACTATTGATGTTAAAAATCAAAGCGATAAGAATGTTTTTGTGCAGAAGGTTATATTAAATGGTCAGCCGCTTAACCGCAATTACATTACCCAAACAGATATTATGAGTGGTGGTAATTTGGTTTTCTATATGGGATCCAAACATAAATAACACACATTTTACCTGCCTGAATAATTAGCTATATTGTACTCCTTATAACTGAAATAAAGAATATCCGATGAAAATCAACGCACAACGATTAAGCGATCATTTTAAACAAATGAGCGAGATCGGTAAAATAGGTGATACCGGCACCTGCCGCCCCGCACATTCTAAAGAAGAAAAACAAGCCTTTGAATTGGCCTCAAGCTGGATGCAAGCTGCCGGTATGAAAACCCATATAGATAATTTTGGCAATTTAGTTGGTCGTCTGGAAGGTAGTAAACCCGAATTGCCTGTTTTAATGATGGGTTCGCATTTAGACTCACAGCCTTATGGTGGTCGTTTTGATGGTGTAGCCGGAGTTTTGTGTGCGATTGAAGCAGTAACAACCTTATCCGAAAACGGCATTAAAACTGAACGCAGTATCGAGGTTATTTCTTTCGCCGATGAAGAAGGCTGGCGATTTAAGAAAGGTTTATTTGGTTCGCGAGGTATCTTAGGTAAATTGGAAGACGGCGAACTACAACGCGCCGACCATGACGGTGTAACCCGAGAACAGGCTTTAAAAGATTTTGGTTGCGATATCACAAAATTTGCAGAATCGGAATATAAACCGGGAAGTATTCATTGCTTTTTAGAGTTACATATTGAGCAAGGCCCGATATTGGATTGGGGTAATAAGCCCATCGGTGTTGTGTTCGGTATTTCTGGCCCGTTGTGGCTCACAGTTAAGCTGAAAGGTATGGCAGGTCACACTGGTTCTGTGCCTATGCATCTTCGCCAAGACGCGCTGTTAGGTGCCTCCAAGATCATTGTTGGTTTAAACGAGATCGTCACCCAAATTCCAGGCGCTCCAACGGTTGGAACTGTGGCTACGATAGATGTGTTTCCGGCATCACGTAACATTATTGCTGAGGGTGTAACCTTCACGCTGGATCTTCGGGACATTGATCTGGATAGGCGCAATGCTTACGAAAAACAAGTGCGTGATCTGATTGCTGCTACAGCCGAAAAACATAAACTCACTTACGAAATTTCGGAAGATACTAATAGCGAGCCACGCTATTGTGCAGATTGGATAAAAGATATCATCAAAGAAGAAACCGTTACTTTAGGATTAGATGCTCCTGAACTGATGAGCGGGCCTTTTCATGATGCTTTGGCTTTATCTTACGCCTGTGATTATGGGATGATATTTATCCGCTGTAAAGATGGTATCAGCCATAACCCATTAGAGTATTCATCCGATGAGGACCTGGCTTTAGGTACAGAAATACTATACGGCACCGTTTTAAAAGTATTGGCCAAAAATCAACACTAACAAACTTGAAGAATATTAAAATTAAAATATGAAATACAATTACCGCTTATCCTTGCTTGTTATGTTAACCATTTCAACAGGTTCTGCATTCGCTCAAAACGGCGGACTGGATCCGTCAAACCCTTTTTTCGCGCCAAGCACCCTGCCTTTGCATGCGCCAGCTTTTGATAAGATCAAAAACAGCGATTATCAACCCGCTTTCGAAGCCGGAATGAAGCAAAGGCTCGAAGAAATTAAAAAGATCGCTAATAATCCGGCCGCTCCAACTTTTGCCAACACATTGGTAGCTATGGAAAAAACAGGGCTTTTACTTACACGTGTTCAGGAAACTTTTGATGTATTGGCAGGAGCCTATACCAATCCGGAATTGCAAAAGGTTGAAGAGGAGGAAGCACCTAAGTTAGCTGCTAACGGCGACGAAATTTATTTAAACACTAAGCTTTTTAAACGCATTGAAGCTATTTATACCAAACGTGCGCAATTAAAGCTGGATGCAGAATCAAAACGCTTGTTAGATGTTTATTATGAAAACTTTGTACTTGCCGGAGCCCGTTTATCTGAAACGGATAAAGAAAAGCTTAAAAAATTAAATCAAGAAGAGGCATCATTAAGCGCTAAATTCAGCAGCCAGTTATTGGCCGGCACAAAGGCTGGCGGTGTATTGTTAAATGATAAATCTGAATTGGCCGGTTTATCCGATGCGGCTATCGAAGGTGCTGCACGCAGCGCGAAAGCTGCCGGTCACGATGGTCAATATTTAATTTCACTCCAAAATACCACGCAACAACCCGATCTGCAATCGCTGACCAATCGTGCAACACGTCAAAAACTATATGAATCGTCAATCAATCGTACCGAAAGGGGCGATGCCAACGATACACGTCCAACCATCTCGCGTATAGCGCAAATCAGGGCACAAAAAGCAAGCTTACTTGGTTTTAGCAGCTATGCTGCCTGGAAGCTGCAAAACCAAATGGCTAAAACCCCCGCCGCTGTTGAATCGTTTTTGAGTAAGCTGGTTCCGGCCGCTACCGCAAAAGCTAAGCAAGAAGCTGCCGATATCCAAACTTTGATAGATCAGCAAAAGGGTGGTTTCAAAGTTGAAGCCTGGGACTGGAACTTTTACTCTGAGCAGTTACGTAAAGCACGTTTTGATCTGGATGAAAATCAAATTAAACCTTATTTAGAAATTGACAATGTGTTGCGTAACGGTGTGTTCTATGCGGCCAACCTGTTATACGGACTAACCTTTAAAGAACGTAAAGATTTACCTGTTTACCAGGAAGATGTACATGTTTTTGATGTGATTGATAAAGATGGCAGCCAGTTGGCCATATTTTATTGCGATTATTTTAAACGCGATAACAAACGTGGGGGAGCCTGGATGAGCAACATGGTTGATCAATCTAAATTATTGGGTACCAAACCTGTTATATATAACATTTGTAATTTTACCAAACCTGCGCCTGGCCAGCCAGCATTGATAAGTTTTTCGGATGTGCATACGATGTTCCATGAGTTTGGCCATGCTTTACATGGTATGTTTGCCAGTCAGCAATACCCAACTTTATCCGGAACGGCTACAGCACGTGATTTTGTAGAGTTCCCATCTCAGTTTAACGAACACTGGGCTATGGATCCAAAGGTGATCAAACATTACGCCCTGCATTACAAAACCGGCGAACCAATGCCACAGGAGTTGATCAATAAGATCAATAAAGCTGCTACCTTTAACCAAGGCTATTCTTTCACCGAAATTTTGGCTGCTCATAACCTTGATTTGCAATGGCACAATTTACCTGCCAACGCACCTTTACAGGATGTTGACAAGTTTGAAGCGGAATCATTACACAAAACCGGGCTTGATCTGTCACAAGTACCACCGCGTTACCGCTCAACTTACTTTGCACACATTTGGGGTAATGGTTACGCGGCTGGTTATTACGCTTACTCGTGGACGGAAATGCTGGCACATGATGCCTTTGCATGGTTTCAGGAGAATGGTGGTTTAACTCGCGCCAATGGTCAGCGTTTCCGCGATATGGTTATATCCCGTGGAAATACTCAAGATCTAGCAACCATGTATCGTAATTTTCGTGGTAAAGATCCTCAGATCAAACCGTTATTAATTTCCCGTGGATTGGTAGAAAAGTAATAATAAGCTTCTTAACTGATATTAAAAGCCGTAAGCTATTCGCTTGCGGCTTTTTGTTTTCTCTGATCTATTTCAAGGAATATCTATAATTTCGCAGATTCAAAAGAAATACAAAGAACTTGGGAAACGATAACCAAAGTAATATTACATATTTTTCGGACAGTGTGATCACCGGGATTGCTTTACCTGAGCGGTTTACTTTTCCTTTTTTTTATGAGCCGCATCCACTAACAAAAATTGCCGCGACCGAACTTCAACACTATCTGGAAACACAAACCGATCTAGATCATAATTTCGGGATTGTAGAAAACCAGCGAGGCCCTGTGATAGGTAAAATGTTTGGTGTTCTGGTTGTACAAGACGAAGAGGGGAGATTAGGATATCTGTCGGCTTTCTCTGGAAAGATGGCTGGTTCAAATGATCACGCTAAATTTGTTCCGCCTGTTTTTGATATGCTGATAGAGGATAGCTTTTTTTTGAAAGAACAGGAAATACTCAATAGTATTAACGGACAGGTTAAAACGATAGAGTCCGATAGTAATTATATTAATCAGAAAGAGGAGTTTGCACAAACCTCAGCACAGGCAGATCAGGAAACATTAGCTTTTAAAGCATATCTTAAAAAGAATAAAGACAATCGCAAAAAACTTCGCACAGAGAAAAAGGCCATTTTAAACGAAGAGGATTATGCTGATTTTGAAGCCTATTTAATAAAACATAGCTTGCACGATAAGCATCAGTTTAATGTGCTTTCTGGAAAATGGGAACAAATTTTAGATGGTATTCAAACAAGGTTATCTCAATTTGATGATCAGATCGAATCCTTAAAAAAGGAACGGAAGGAAAGATCGGCTGCTTTACAGCAACAGCTTTTTGAGCAGTATGTGTTTTTGAATAAAGATGCACAAAAGAAAAGCCTGTATGCTATATTCAGAGATACAGTTTTTGGGAAACCACCAGCGGCAGCAGGTGAATGTGCAACACCTAAACTATTACAATACGCATTTTTGAACGGCTACAAACCACTCGCCATGGCTGAGTTTTGGTGGGGAGCGCCTCCAAAATCAGAGATCAGGAAACACAAGCAATTTTACCCTGCCTGCACCGGGAAATGTAAGCCCATTTTAGAGCACATGCTGGATGGGATAGATATTGACGAAAACCCGCTTCTGAAAAACCCGGGAGAAAGTAAAAAGCTCGAAATAATTTATGAGGATGATTATTTTGTAGTGGTTAATAAACCATCCGAACTACTTTCTGTACCTGGAATTGATATCCAGGATTCGGTTTATACCAGGCTTAAAACTTCATTTGGCGATATCGAGCCTTTGATCGTTCATCGTTTGGATATGGCTACTTCGGGCATATTAGTTGTAGCCAAAACCAAAGAAGTACATAAGGATATTCAGAAGCAATTTTTGAAACGAACCGTAACCAAACGCTACACTGCTTTACTCTCTAAAGTAATTGAAGAGCAGGAGGGGGAGATCAACCTTCCATTACGTGGTGATTTGGATAACAGGCCGAGGCAATTGGTTTGTTTTGAGTTCGGAAAAAAAGCGATCACCAGATGGAAAGTTATTCAAAGAAACGAAACCACAACTAAAGTTCATTTTTGGCCATTGACAGGCAGAACCCATCAATTGCGTATGCATGCCGCACATGAGCAAGGGCTTAATGCGCCTATTGTTGGAGATGATCTGTATGGTACTTCTTCTGACAGATTACACCTGCATGCCGCTTTTATCGAGTTTGTACATCCTGTAACTAAACAATTACTCCGTTTTATAGTGGAAGAGGATTTTTGACATTTTTTATCCTTATAAGATTAATAAATTGCTTGTAATTAACTGATTGCAGGAATGGTAATTTTAAAGAATGGAGTGTTATAGCCGACAGATAGGCGTGATAGTTATTATCCAAATCACCGGTTGATTATATTATTAACGAGCGCATCATATTTGCCAGGCAGCTAATGAATCACCCTTATAACACTTTAAATAAAAATAGCTTTCTTTCGAAAGCTATTTGTGTGACATTTCAAAAAGAAGGCTAATAATTTAATATCAATACGTTATTAATATCCTCGGTTGTGATATTCAATAAACAACTTTTAGCTTTGTTCAATTTCTTTTAAGCTATCCATCTTTTTGTAGGCCAAAAACCCTTTGATATCTTCAAAGTGTTCGCGTACTCGTTTGTTGCCAAATTCAAAGACTTTTTTTACGAGCCCGTCCAGAAAATCCCGATCGTGAGATACCAGGATCAAAGTACCGTCAAAATCCCTGAGTGCATCTTTGATAATGTCTTTCGTTTTCATATCCAGATGGTTGGTGGGCTCATCCAATATTAATAAATTTACGGGCTCTAACAACAATTTGATCATGGCCAGGCGTGTTTTCTCTCCTCCGGAAAGTACCTTGACTTTTTTGGTAGTATCGTCACCGCTAAACATGAACGCGCCTAAAAGATCCTTGATCTTAACTGTTCCATCGCTTAGTGGGATTTGATCAATTGTTTCGAATACAGTTAAGTTTTCATCGAGTAATGCGGCCTGATTTTGAGCGAAGTAACCGATTTTAGCATTATGACCAATCTTTAAGCTTCCTTCAAAATCGATCTCGTTCATCATGGCTTTGATCATGGTAGATTTACCTTCACCATTCTTACCAACAAAAGCTACCTTTTCTCCCCGTTCGATCACCATAGACGCGTTTTTGAATACAACGTGCTCGCCGTAGGTTTTGGTCAAGTCTTCTATCATTACAGGGTACTGACCGGAGCGGGGTGATGGAGGAAATTTTAATCGTAATGCCGAAGTATCCACTTCGTCTATTTCAATAACTTCGAGCTTTTCAAGCATTTTTACACGCGATTGTACCTGCAAAGTTTTGGAGTAAGTACCTCTAAAGCGGTCTATAAACTCTTGATTATCTGCGATAAAACGCTGCTGCTCTTCATAAGCTTTCAGTTGGTGAACACGTCGATCAGCTCGCAATTGCAGATAATGAGTGTATTTAGCTTTATAATCATATATTCTGCCCATGGTTACCTCGATGGTGCGATTGGTGATATTATCTACAAAAGCCCGGTCGTGCGAGATCACTATAACAGCGTTGGCCGAATTGATCAGGAAGTCTTCCAACCATTGAATACTTTCTATATCCATGTGATTGGTTGGCTCATCAAGTAAAATCAGATCAGGTTTTTTTAATAAAATTTTGGCCAACTCGATACGCATACGCCATCCGCCCGAAAACTCAGAAGTTTGTCGCCCAAAATCTTTGCGCTCAAAACCCAGGCCTTTGAGTACTTTTTCTATCTCAGCATCATAATTAGTTTCTTCTACTGTGTAAACTTTCTCGCTTAGTTCCGATACGCGCTCGATGAGTTTCATGTAATCATCACTATCGTAATCCGTACGAATATTAAGCTGCTCATTTACCTCATCAAGTTCCTTTTGCATTTGGTTAGCTTCTGCGAAAGCTTTCATGGTTTCTTCAAAAACAGTCACCTTATCATGGGTAAGCAAATGTTGCGGCAGATAAGCGATAACTGCTTCTTTAGGGCCGGTTACGTTGCCGGTAGTAGGTTTGGCTTCGCCAGCAATTATTTTAAGAATGGTAGATTTTCCTGCACCATTTTTGCCCATCAGGGCTATCTTATCATTCTCGTTGATTGAGAAAGTTACATCACTAAACAGGGTGGTTCCGCCAAATGAAACGGAAATGTTATTTACATTGATCACAGTATGGGAATATTAAATTGTAACAAAGATAAGCGAAGACGTAGGATTAAAGGAGATAAATTATAAAATGCTTGGATCTATCTCATTTGTTTGGTTAGTATTTTACCATATTGGCCCGTCACTGCTTGTGCTTTTTCCTCACCAAATCAAAAAGCGCACGTTACCCGAATAGTAAAAAAATAAAACCGCCTAATTATTAAAATTAGACGGTTGAAAGTGACCCCTCAGGGGTCGTCTTTTTATCCAGCTAAGAATTGTATATCAGTGAGTTATAATATCTGCGTTTGGATAGGGTGCCGAAAAGGTGACCGAGCTAATTATATCACTTTAAAGTCGTTTGAAGAACGATTATTAATCCAAATATAACGAAAATACACCTCATTTAATAATATTTATTTCAACGAAATAATTCCACATATCTTCTTAAAATTCGAAAAAACACCCACCTCATGGCAAAGGGTTTAAAACAGCCATCTCCGCCTTTTCATTTTTGCAGGCTAAACATCTCTGAAAATGGAAAAGACACCAGAAAGAACAAGAGCTGAAGCAACGGGGAAAATTTTCAAAGACCAACTCCTGACCGTCAGCGACCTGCTGGACTTCAAAGACCAGCTCATAGCGGACTTCCGCAAAATCCTCAAAGAACAAGTAGGCCAGCCCGGTAAAAAATGGCTTAAAGCCTTCGAAGTACGAAAGCTGCTTAATATCTCTGCCGGTAAATTACAATACCTGCGTGACCGCGGCGAAATTCCCTATACCAAATTAGGCGGCATCACCTATTACGACCAGGAGAAAATACAGAACGTTATGGAATCCCCTAAAAAGTAAAACCATGATCGAACGCAGGAGAGCCAAACGCAAACCGGGGAAAAACATCGGGATTACCTTTGAAGGGGGTATGGGTTACCAAATGCCACCAGATATGTCCTGCATTCTGATTTATTTCCAACAAAAGGACCAACCTGATTCAGAGGCCGACCTGTTCTATGCGCATTATCAAAAGCTTAAGTGGAAAACAGCGACAGGAAAACCGTTCCGAAATTGGAAAGTACTCGCCACCGACTGGATCTATGAACGACGGCAGGCCAAAGAACTCCGGCAGCGCGTCTGGGTCAACCGCTCTATAATTATGTAAATACATTTCTCTACATATCTACAAACCAACAAAACTAAAATTCTATATCATGGCAAAGATCATCACCATCGCACATCAAAAAGGCGGCGTAGGCAAAAGCACATTAGCGATCAACCTCGCCCTATGTTTTCAGGATCAACTATCCGTAGCGATCGTCGACACCGACCTGCAAGGCAGCCTCTACCACATCAAAGAAGACTTCCCCGACCTCGCCATCATCAGCGCCGACCACCTGGCCGACATTCAAAAACTGGCCTATGACCTCATCATCATCGACACCCCACCGTACCTGTCCAACCGGCTGCCCGAGCTCTTCCTGCATTCCGATCTCATCCTCGTACCCACCAAAGCAGGTTTCTTTGACCTCATGGCCATCCGTTCTACAGTAGCGTTGATCAAAGAAGCGCAGGAGCGGGTCCCGCATATCAAAGCGGCCATCGTGTTCAACATGATCAAGCCACGCTCTGGGATCACGAACGACATCGCAGGGCTTCTCGAAAACATGAACATTCCCTTATTGAAAACAAGAGTGCATGACCGGGTGAGCATCGCCCGATCATCTATGACCTCCGGTATATTACAAGGATCCGATCCCAAAGCCAAAGAAGAGATCATGGCGCTCGCCGAAGAAGTCGTCGAGCTCATCAGTAACTAGCATTATAGGTTTCTATTTAACTATAGTTATAGAATTACAGCAATCTGTAAAGCTATCATCCTAGCGATCTATAAACCATTTCTATATTTCTATAAAGCTATAAACCACCAGTCAGTAATGTAGAATTATAGAATTACAGCAAAGCAACGTGACATGGATAACTATCAAAACAAACTCGGTAACCTTGCCGATAAACTCAAACAGGAACGGCCTAAAACACCGATCCAGGAAGTGAAGCCCATCAAAGCCAGCGCTGCTGAAAAAGTAGTCGAAGTACAGTTCAACAACTGGATACCCAAAGCGCTTTTGAAACGACTCAAAGCCTATGGCCTTGAACATGACCTCTCACTCAAAGACATCAACATCCAGGCACTCGAACTCTTCCTGAAAACACCAACTAAATCCAAATGAAACCACTAACAGAGGCACTAGACCGCCCGCTTCGCAGCAGTCAGCAAGATGTACGTTTGTATTACAAACGAATCTTGCCCTCCCTGCCGTGGCCAGTCCGGGTCCAGGAAAAAGGCCTCCGGAGTCGGCTTTTTTAAAACAACAAACATGGGAACAGCAACAGACAACCGCAGCAAGATCTTCCTTACCCGGCTCAAACCCGGAGAATACGAACAGCTTGAAAAACGCTTTAAAAAGACCCGCTTCCGCAAGATCAGCGAGTACGCCAGGAGCCTGCTTCTGGAGAAACCTGTCACCGTATTCTACCGGGATAAAGCCATGGACGAAGTGCTGGAAGAGCTCATCCTGCTTCGCCGGGAACTGAACGCCATCGGTAACAATCTGAACCAGGCCATGCACCATATCAACAGCGCGCATGGGAACGCGGATGGCAAACTATGGATGAATTTACTCAGCGTGATCAACAGCAAACTGGAACCATCCATCAGCCAGATCAAAGAACGAATGAACCAATACGCGGAAATATGGTCGCAAAAATTAAGAGCGGCAAAAGCCTGATCGGCGCGCTCAACTATAATGAGAACAAAGTCAAGCAGGGCAAAGCCAAGCTGATCGACGCATCCGGTTATCCGAAAGATCGGGACGACCTGAACATCTATGATAAGCTACAGCGCCTAACCGATCTGGCCGAAGGGAACCAGCGTACGCAAACCAACACGGTCCACATCTCATTGAATTTTCCAAATGGTGAATCGCTCACCGACGAGACCCTTAAAAAAATCACTCAAGATTATATGCATGGTATCGGCTTTGACGGTCAGCCCTACTTGGTTTACAGGCACGAAGATGCTGGGCACCCACATATACACATCGTTTCCACCAATATCAAACCCAGTGGAGAACGCATCAGCCTGCATTATCTTGGACAGAACCAATCAGAGCAAATAAGAAAAGAAATTGAGATTAAATATCAACTCACTAAAGCAGAAGGTCAAGCCAAGCAAAAGCCCGATCTTAAAGCAGACTTCGCGGCTGCAGAATATGGCAGAGCCGAAACTAAACGGGAAATCACCAACATCCTCGGCTTTGCACTGCGTTCCTACAAATTTACCAGCATCCCTGAACTGAATGCCGTATTGCAGCAGTATAACATCCAGGCCGATAGGGGATCCAAAGATTCGCGCATGTTCGCCCGTGAAGGATTGGTCTACTGGATACTGGACAAAAACGGCAGTAAGGTAGGCGTACCGATTAAAGCCAGCACTATTTACGGTAAGCCCACGCTGAAAGAACTTGAAAAAAAGTTCCAGCTAAATGATCAGCTACGTAAACCCTTCAAAGCCGGACTGATCCAAATCCTCGATCAGATCCTGGCCAAACCGCAAACCCAAAGCAGTTTTCAAAAAATACTGCAGGCAAAAGGGATCCATGTCATCCTCAGAACGAACGAAGAAGGCCGCCTCTATGGCGTAACCTTTATCGATCAAAAAAACAAAGCCGTCTTTAACGGTAGTGATCTTGGCAAAGCCTACAGCGCCAATCAACTTGCTGCTCGCTTCCAAAACGAACAACAAAAGGAAGCCGCCGCACCAATACAACAGATCAAAACTCTCGATCAAGACGAAAGTAGCAGACCGAACCAGAGTACCCCTCAAACTTCAACCACAGATCAACCTGAACATCACGATCAAACGGCTAACACAACAGCCGAAGGCGACGAACTCTTTGACATCCTGTTCGCACCCGAACGCGACGACATCGCCGCCCTCAACAAATTCAAAAAGAAACGCAAAAAAGGACTTAATCTATAACATCATGCAAACCGGAGAAAACGAACAAGCCCTCCGTAAGATCATCGATTTTACCAGGCTCCTCAGCATCAGCATCCTTATCATCCATTTCTACCTGCGCTGTTACCCGGCCTTTCAGGAACTGAAATTGACGCACAAGATCGTAGATCACATCTTATTGCCGCTCTCTAAAATGGGCATCTTTAAAACCGTACTGATCGCCAAAACCAGCGCCCTGACCTTACTCATCGTCTCTCTCATCGGCAGCAAAGGCAAACGCGATGAAAAGATCAGGCCCCGGACCATCGTCACTTATTGTACGACCGGCCTGCTGCTATATTTCATTAGTAGTCTATTCCTGGCTTTACCTTTTAAACCAGTCACCATAGCCGTCTTGTATATCGGCGGTACAGCCTTCGGCTATCTTTTATTTATGACGGGCGGGGGACTGCTCTTCCGGATGCTGAAACTTAAACTGGACGGCGATATCTTCAATAAAGACAACGAAACCTTTCCCCAGGAAGAGCGCCTCCTCGAAAACGAATACTCCATCAACCTGCCCGCCAAATACTGGCTGAAAGGGAAGGAGCGGAACAGCTGGATCAACATCATCAATCCCTTCAGAGGTACGTTGGTCTTAGGCAGCCCTGGTTCCGGTAAGTCTTATTTCTTTATGCGGCACCTCATCACGCAGCACATCAGTAAAGGCTTTACCATGCTGATCTACGATTTTAAATACGATGACCTCTCCCTAATCGCCTTTAACGCCCTGCATCAATATAAAAGCCGCTACCCCGTTGAGCCAAAATTTTGTGTGATTAACCTCGAAAAGATCATGCACCGCTGTAACCCATTGGAGCCGCATACCATGTTTGATTTGGCCGATGCCACCGAGTCCAGCCGGACCGTCATGCTGGGATTGAACCGGGAATGGATCAAAAAGCAGGGTGACTTCTTTGTCGAATCCCCGATCAATTTCGTCACCGCGCTGATCTGGTTCCTGAAAAAATACGAGGGTGGCAGGTACTGTACGCTGCCGCATGTAATCGAACTATCGCTGGTGGAATACAAATACCTTTTCGAAGTGCTCTTGACCGAACCCGAGATCGAAGTGCTCATCAATCCCTTCATATCTGCCTGGAAGAACGAAGCTTACGAGCAACTCGAAGGACAGATCGCCAGCGCCAAGATCAGTATGGCCCGCTTGTCTTCCCCGCAAATTTACTACGTGCTGAGCGGTAATGATTTTACGCTAGATATCAATAATCCCGAAGAACCCAAGATCCTTTGCCTGGCCAATAACCCACAGAAAGCCCAAACCTTTGGGCCAGTACTTTCCCTCATCGTCAACCGGGCGAATAAACTGGTGAACCGCAAAGCCCAGCGACCGTGCAGCATGGCCTATGATGAATACCCGACTTTGTATGTCAGCGGCATGGATACGGTTTTTGCCACAGGCCGCTCAAATTTGGTAGCCGTTACCATCGCCGTTCAGGATTACAGCCAATTGAAAAAAGATTATGGACGTGACCAGGCCGAGGTGCAGATGAACCTGCCGGGTAATGTGATCTCCGGACAGGTCAACGGCGATACGGCCAAACAACTCTCCGAACGCTTCGGCAAGATCAACCAGCAGAAGGAAAGCGTATCCATCAACAGCGGGGATACTTCTATCACCTGCTCCAACCAGCTCGACTACGCCATACCAGCATCCAAGATCGCGGGACTATCTTCCGGAGAATTTGTCGGTATGGTCGCCGATGACCCCACCAATAAGATCGAACTCAAAACCTTTCATTGTGCCATACAGAATGACCATGAGGCGCTCAAACTGGAGGAGCAAAACTATAAGCAGATCCCCACTCCAAATGAAGTTTCACATGAAAAGATACATAGCAACTATCAACGTATAAAAGAAGAGATCAAACAACTCGTCGAACACCTGACAACTTCTAAAACTTAATTTTTTGAAGGGTGGACATTTATGTCCGTAAATTTTATATGATTGGCCGATGAAAATCACCCTAAGAAAAACGCAGTTGGTCCGGGAGCGCGAGGGCCTGAAACTGGACTATTACCCGGCACTCCTTAACCCGTTAACCGGTAAAAAAAGCCGATATGAAAATCTTAAATTGTTTGTTTATCAAAATCCTAAAAAGAACGAGGAACGGAAACACAATAAAGACACCATGCAACTGGCCGAAAATATCCGGGCCAAACGCCAGCTTGACCTGCAAAGCGAGGTTCATGGATTTACGCCCAACCACAAACGGCTGCAAAGCTTCAATGCGTATTTCCGGAAACTGGCCAGGCGGCAGCGGGGGATGAACTGGCACAACTGGGACAGTAGCGTGCGCTATTTCGAACAGTTCGCGGAAAGTGATGTGAGTTTTGTCGATATTAACCTGTCACTCTGTGAAGACTTCAAAGCCTACCTGCGGAATGGACCGAAGCTCAGGGAAAAGCGCAGAGGCATCGGGCACAACAGCGCTTTAAGTTATTACAATAAATTCCGGAACGCACTTAAGCAGGCCTGGCGGGAAAAACTTCTGATCGATGACTTTCATGAATTAAGTCCCGGCCTGAAAGAAAAGGAAGCCCATGTGGAATTCCTGACCATGGCCGATGTTAAATTTTTGGTGCAAACCCCCGTTAAAGATGAAATGCTACGCCGGGTCGTCTTGTTCGGGATACTAACCGGCCTGCGCTTTGCCGATATCCAACACCTGTGCTGGGGGCAGGTGACCGGTGCCGCGGATCAATATTACCTGCATTTCCGGCAAAGAAAAACGGATAAGCCCCAGCACATGCCCATCTCGGACCAGGCCTATGAACTATTGGGCCCGCGGGAAGAAGCCGACAAAAGGGTATTCAAAAAACTGGACTATAACAAGGTTCGTGATTTCCTGATCAGCTGGCCGGAAGATGCCGGCATCCCGAAACACCTGACTTTTAGTTGCCTGCGTCACACTTATGCGACGCTTCAGTTAAACGGAGGTACCGACATCTATACCGTATCTAAAATGCTCGGCCACCGGCACCTCAAAACAACCCAGCGCTACACGCGGGTGTTGGATCAAAAGAAAAGGGAGACTACCAAAAGGATCGTAATCGATCTGGTTTAAAAGCCGGGCCAATTCAGGCCCGGGATACTTATTGGTTTGCCTGGACGATCCGTCTTTCGACTTCGCTTAGCGCTACGCTAATGCCTTCGCGGTGCTCCTGTAAAAGTTTCAGGTGATCGGCATGGTCGGCATAGTCCGCGATGTATTCATTGTATTTGGCGATGGCGGCCCTTTCACCGTCGGTGATAGCAGAAAGGATGGCTTTGTCCTCTTTACTGCTCAAAGCCTGTTTGATATTTATCCAGGTCCGGTGTAGTCCGCCGAGTAAACCGCCTTCTTCGTTATCGGCTGTTCCGCCGTGTACAGCGATATGTTCCTTTAATTCCGCTGCGTAAACAATGCGCTCGCCTGAAAATTTAGCGAACAGTGCTTTCAGTTCCGGGGTCTCCGTAGCCTCTGCTGCTGATTGATAGCCTTCTTTTCCGTCGTTCACAAGGACCAGTAATGCTTTGAGATCGCTGATCACTTCTTCCTTTGATTTTAATGATGATGCTTTGATGTTTTCCATAACCGCTTATTGCAATAAGCCGGCCACGATCTATCAGAAGCTATTTATTGGATCGTGATCTTGGTTTGATCGGATATAATGATCTCGGGCTTTCCTTTGAAATCTATCACAGTACCTTCAACCGTAATGGTTTTATCGCTGATTATGGACGCCAGGTCTTTCGCTTTATCTTTAAGAGCGACGGTGAGCAGCTGGTTCGGGTAAGCTGCGCCGAGGTTGATCAATATCATACTGCCGATATCCTTGCTGCTGTAAACCTTTCCACTGACGGTTATCTCTTTACCAATCAGGTTCCTGACATCTTCAAGCTGCGCGATCGGCGCTTTTGAGCGTGGCTGGTTGCTCAGCGGCGGCGGAGGCATCAAGGTTACTGAAACCAATTTGATGTGCTGGTTTTTGAATATTTCATTAAGGATACCTGCCAAACGAATACCTGCCATTTCTATGCGCTGTTG
>Ga0116227_10009609_pt1 | contig 17442 bp, 12 predicted proteins | sample S1TSphgellanicum_FD_89693 | JGI IMG/M metagenome (GOLD analysis project Ga0116227, IMG submission 89693) | Host-associated microbial communities from peat moss isolated from Minnesota, USA - S1T2_Fb - Sphagnum magellanicum MG | ecosystem: Host-associated > Plants > Peat moss > Unclassified... | reverse complement strand
CAAAAAAAAAAAAAAAAAAAAAAAAAAAAAAAGTTCTAAACAGTTGTATACAAAGATGGTGAGAGAAAGTGTACATGAATGGATGGACTGACTGACTGACTGACCCATGGTGGATGAAAAGATGTGCATAGCATAGCCCACGTGGTTGCCCTAAGAGTTGGCCAGTTCACCCGGCTCAAGGACATTATTTAACCTCCTCGTCCATAGTCCGTAGTAGGTACCTCCAATTCAACACCCTCTTGGAGACTTAAATAATTCAAATATCCGGTGTTGAAAATGGTTGTTTAAAAACCTCTTCAACACCGTCGATATTATTTGGAATCGACTATTTTTCAAACGGTTGGATAATTTCAACTTTAATTGCTTAATATTTTTTTGAGTGATTCCTCTTAATATGCCCAATATCTTGAGGTGCAAGTACCACCAAATATTATTACATATTCTACTACCTACTGCTTGCAAATTTGAAAGAGAGCAACATAAAAATTTAGCCAAAATGATAAAAAACAACAAGAGACCTTTAAAAAAAAAATTGAACTTAAAAAAATGCGGATCCCAATACCTTATAGTCAAAAAACAAAGGTCAAAAGACTTTTAAAGAGTTCAAAGAAGAAAACTAAAACATGCAACCAATTAAAAAAACTTCAACCCTAATAATTTGAAAGTGTGAGTTGTGTAAAGTCCAATCCCACTCTTGGGGGTGGGGGGTGGGAAGTAACCCTGGTATATGGGCATTGGGTGAAAACCTGGGCCAAGGGTAAACCATCACCTACACTTGTTGAACCTTCACCCTCTTGGCCTCTTCCAAAGGCTCTATCTAACCCGGGAAGGGAAAAGTTAAATTTGGACTTTCTTCAAGTCTAAATTATTTAACATTTTTTTATTGGCTAAGTATGAGGTCTCATCACATTTTAGGGTGGGCGCTTGGCAAAACGAACCAGACACAAAAGCCCTTTGTAAATAGCTCACACTTGTTCGTTCACCCAAACTCCGAGTGTAAGGGCCCATTCAAGCAAAGCAGACTCAGTTTTGAGAATGCCCAACAAAGGACAAAGCATTAAATTGAATATATATATATATATATATATATATATATATATAAGTTCTCATGCTCAATAAGTGTTCGTAAAGTGATGAAAACTTGCCAATCATCAATAATACAAAGAAGCCTCCCAAAAAGAGCAAAAAATCGCTAAAGGAACAGGAACAATTCAAATACCCAAAACCTCTCAATCAATCATGATAAGCATATGAAATAAGAAGAGAGAGAGGAACACGTAGCCCCAAAACAAAAATCCTCACCTACAATAACAGCATGTCTCAAAAGAAAAAGATCATGATCATCACCTGGGCTCTCATGGCAATGCGATCGACATGTTCTATTGATAAAATGAACACAAAATCGAAAGAGGAGAATTTCCAATGTCCTTTGCGCTCCACACCATATTAGCACATCGATGAAAAATAAATAAAAATTGTTAAGAGAATTGAAATATAAAAACAAATTTTGTTCTCATTCCTATTAGCTTAAAAGTGAGACAAAAAAAAAAGGAAGTAAAAAAGAATGCCTAGCTAAGCTACACTAGCCTAGTAGTAGTTAGTTCTTCTTGGTCTTGTTCATCATCTTCTGACTGGCTTCCCAAAAGCCTGTCTACTTCCTGCACTTTCCAACACGGGGAACACAGCCAGCAGCAGCATGAGCACTGAGCAGTAGCAGCAACTTATGTACAACATTTCGAGGAACTTGGGTTGATGCCACTCATCATTCCATCTTCAGTTACAGTAGTGCAGCAGCAGCAGCAGAAGAAGAAGAAGAAGAAGAAGACGACGAGGAGGGGTTCATGAGCTGCTTAACTTGCTGCTACTCAGTAGCTCATGTGTAACTTGGAGCACGCTGCTGCAAACACTAAAAACTCACAAGCTACATGCTCTGAAAACACAATTGGTTGCGGTGCACTAGTGGCACAGGATTTGGCAATAGTTGCAACAATGGTTGCAATGTTATAAATTAGTCGAAGTAGTAGTGTCGAGAATTGTGTGGGTGTGGGGATTTGTTTGTTTGTTTGCGGGAAATTTTTGTCTTATTTTGGAGCTTAGTCTTATTTAGTCCTCCCCAAAAAACACAGACACTAGTGGAGGTGCTCCAAAATAAGCTGATGAAAATATATATATTTTGGAAATAATAGTAATTTTAGCGGCGTTGTTTTCTCATCAGCTGCTGCTGTTTTCTGAATGTGGTGGTGGTGGTGGTGGTGATCATTTGCTGTGATCGGAATTCGGATTCCAGTTTCTTGTTCTTGTTGGTCTTGTTCTTCGTCTTCTTCTTTAGGCCAGCGCCAAATGGACGACGTGGTGAAGCAGGTGCTGGCAACAGAAACATTCTTGGGATCATCATCTCATGTATCACCGAAGTTCACGGCCTCCTCCTCCTCCTCTTCATGGTTGTTGCTCTGCTGCAAGCTTTCCATTCTTTTCTTGGCATTTGCAGGTGAGGTGGAGCAGCAGTTGATCTAACCCATAAAAACTTGCAAAAGTGGAATTTATTCTCTGTATATATCATCCTCGATTTGGTTCGCCTTGATGCCAGAGATTTCTTGAGCTCCGCGTAGACGTACACCCATCTCCCTCCCCTCCCAGAAACAAGCAATATTCAATTACCTGATAAAATTCGTTCAGTAATTGTGTAGCAGCCCCTTGAATCTGACTCTCGTTCTGTAAGAATTTCAGCTCAGAAGAAGTGATGATGATAATGAGAATCTCGAGCTCGCAAATTTCAGGATCGTCAGTTAGTAGATCGAGGTTTCAGAAGCGGTGTAGTCGATCCTTGGCGGAATAGTAGACTTGCTGCTGACGTACTACAACTCTCATGTGGTGGGTGATTTGCAACAGAGTCGGGAAGGAATTATGGCGTTTCGGCGACGACTTTCACATTCATAAATTCCTGCAGCTATGGAGTAGCGGTGGGCTTACAGCAGAATACCAATCTCTTACTTCTGGAAAACGGCGGATTCCAGCTCCCTGTAGGCGTCACCCAAGCAGTCATTGCGCCGGCCGGCTGGAGCGGACGCTTCTGGGGACGAACGGGATGTAATTTCGATGCAAATGGGTTAGGGAAATGTGTCACTGGCGATTGTGGAGGAGGGTTGGAGTGTTACGGGGCAGGAGGAGCTCCGCCAGCCACTTTGGTGCAAGTCGTGGTGGGAGACGGCGTCCCCGACCAGTATGATGTCAGTCTCGTGAATGGCTACAACCTGCCTCTTCAGATTGCAGCCAGCGGCGGCACTGGCAGCTGCGGCACTGCCGGGTGCATCAGCAATCTTAACACGAAGTGTCCCCCAGCTCTTCAGGTATGTATGTGCCTCATGCTTGTCGCCACTCTCCATCCCTTGCTTGGAACCCTAAAACCTGGTGATGGGTATTTTGCTCCCAAGCTCCGTCTAGATTGCATCCAACTCCTCAAGCAATCCCACTCCATACCTGCAGAGTACAGTACCAGATCTCTCTGCTCAAGCAATTCCACTCCATACCCATAGAGTTCAGTACAAGATCTCTCTGTCTCTCTCTCTCTCTCATGGACGAACTAGGTGGAGTTGGAATGAAACTGATGGTTTCTCATGTGACCACATGTGCGCCATGGTTTTGTGCTGGGTGGCTGGGTTCTTCTATTATAAGACCTAATTGCAACATCATCTTCTTCTTGTGGGGTTTTTTTTATAATGATATTCAGGTTGCCAACAATGGCGTTGTGGTAGCTTGCAACAGTGCTTGTGATGCATTTAATCAACCACAATATTGCTGCACGGGTTACTACAACACAGCGGCCACTTGTCCTCCAACTCCGTACTCTGAGGACTTCAAGAGCGCTTGCCCCATGGCTTGGACCTATGCCTTTGATACTGTCAACACCACATACACCTGCAGCGGAGCAAGCTACACCATCACCTTCTGTCCTGCTGGTACTTGCTCTTGAATATACCTTCCTGCCTTTCTTCCTTCCTTGGTTCCTTCCTTCTTTGAGTGCCATACGATTTTGGCTATATGGGAAGAGAGAAAAGATGGCATGGCTCAAAGAAAAGATTGCATCAAGAGTTGACTCTGCAGTTTTGAACCTGAAGTTTCTTTGTCCGCAGTTGTAACTGCATGGGATTTTATTGATCCTGCATTGAGCAAGATCTTCAAAAGAAGAATTGAAATAAATACTGTGAGAGAGTTTCTAGGGCACAGGTCCTCAAGAAAGAAAGTTCTACAAGAGTTTAGAAAAAGCTTACTGTCTGTTGGTGAGAAGAATCAAGATCCTACACAAATGTAAGAGAAGAATTGTAGCATTTTCTTCTCTTTCAAAAGTCATTCATCAGGTGTTATGGAGAGATTGAGGTTTGATAAGCATGGTTGCGGTGACTGCAGGATCATCAGGTATTGGAGAACCAGCAGCTGCTCCTGCACCAGGAACTAACAGTGCATCACCACCATACTCCTCATCTCCGCCATCCCCTCCTGCACCACCATCTGAAACTCCAGGACCAGAGTCTGAACCATCAGGACCTGCTGAGGGCCCCTCAAGTGAATCAGGAGAAGAATCATGGGCTACAGCATTGTCACCACCTCCAATTTGGTGCTTTCTACTCATCTCTTCCTTGGCCACTTTAATAGCAAGCAGCCAGCTTGTGAATTGCTTGTAGAAGAACTCTTACAGAACTTTGGAGACATGTCATCTGCCTAGTACACCCATCCTCTCAGAATGAGTATTCCCAGCTCCAGGTGAGCTCAAGTATTGGCAGTTGCCCTAATTAATTTTTTTTTCATGAACCCACCACATCATGTTCATTCACATAAAAGTTGTTTTCAGCCACTATGCATGGATGGGTGAAAGAAAGAAAGTGCTACTACTAGGCTTTAATGACTTGGGTTTTGATTAACTAAGCAATCATGTTCAAATCTGTGCTTTGGACATGGAGCTGGCATTTTTAGCTTGGTGTCCAAAGTTGAGTCACATACTATAGAAGGCTAAATATTTATAAGGACTCCAAAATGTGAGATTTCTATTCATGAGATTTTATTTTAATTTTTTCCTCCGATTTCTATGCTGTCAACAAAAGCTCTTGTAGAACTCTAGTCATCACTCACAGATCTGTGCCAACTATTGTCTCATCCAAAGGTGGGAAAAACACAGTGGTCTTTGTTGGGTTATTTATCTTGACAAAGACTGCGAACCTCCCAACAATCAGTCGCACAATAGTGGTTGGTCAAGAAGGAGGTAGTGAATGTGTGCAGTGCTTGATCATTTTGTGACAGAGCATAGGCAGATCAATATAAGGTCATTAATCAGGTCTTCATCAACTGAAGTGCAACAAAGATTGAGCACTAAATGTTAGTCAGTTGGATCACTTGAGCTCTTAAGTATATATGTTTTGTAGTGTGAAACTCTCTACATTTAGTGGAATTTTCCAGAGTCTTGTTTGCTTTGTAATCCCACAGGTGTGTGACTGTGTGTTCCAGAGGGATCCTTGCTGCAGTAAATGTAAATCAAGGAGACATTTCCTGCTTACTTGTGGAACTGTGCTTCAAATGGTCCCCAAATGGTCATCAATTCCAGGCAATCTGATTACATGGTGGGAAGTAGGCATGCATGACATGTGAAGAAACTATGAAAAAAGGTTGAGTATTTGATTGTTGCATGCCGTACTCTTGATGTATAATACTAGGCTGAAATCTTCAAGCTTCCATGATCATTTTCCTCAATCGAACTAAGCCTTGGAAGTATACTGTAAATTGGCGGATGGACCCAGTTGATGTCCTGGGTTAGCATGGAGGGAATGGTGAATGCAGTGTAAGTGAAATGCAATCTGAAATATGCAACAGATCAGCTGCCCCACCGCAGCTGATCAAAACCTAAATCACAATTCTTAATGAAGCAATGAACTTGTCTATGGACAATAAAGTTATATGTACAATTTTCATATTAGAGTACAAGAACAGCCAATTTGGCTTGACAGGGGATGAAATCTGGAACAAGGGACTTTAAAAGAAAACGTGAAGGGAGTGTGAGGTTTAGGGATCTAGAGGGTTTTTGAGCATGAGTGTGAGTGTCTAGAGAGTGTTTGTGAAAGCCATAAGGGAGTATGAAGGGATTGTTGGTGTGTTTGACCAGCATAGCAATAGGAGTGGAGCTATGGTGAGAAGGTTGGCATGGAGAGTTGGGCCAACTTGCTGCACCAACAAAATCAAGTTCCAACTACAACAACCCAAAAGGGTTCCACTCATTTTGGAGGTGAGGAATAGGGTTAGCTTGTACATAAGCAAAAGCTCAATTTTGTGTTCAATCACTAAATTGTGGATTGAATTCCAAACTCAACTGTGGCCAGCTTGGACTGTTCTGATCTTGGGAGGTCAGCAATGCATAATCGGGGTTTTGTTTAGATCTTTGAAGCTCACCAATGCATAATGGGGGTCTAATTACATCTTAAGAGCTCACCAATGCATAAAGGGAATCTGTTTTGCTCTTGGGAGCTCACCAATGCATAAAGGGGGGTATATATACATCTCGGGAGCCCACCAATGCATAAGGGGGGTTTGTTTAGACCTTGAGAGCTCACCAATGCATAAGGGGGGTATATATACATCTTGGGAGCTCACCAATGCATGAGGGGGGTTTGTTTAGATCTTGAGAGCTCACCAATGCATAAGGGGTGTTTGTTTAGATCTAGAGAGCTCACCAATGCATGAGGGGTGTTTGCTTAGATTTTGGGAGCTCACCAATGCATAAATGGGGTCTATTTAGATCTTGAGAGTTCACCAATCCATAATGAAGGTTTGTTTCAATCTTGGGAGTTCACCAATCCATAATGAAGGTTTGTTTCAATCTTGGGAGTTCACCAATGCATGATGAAGGTTTGTTTCAATCTTGGGAGTTCACCAATGCATGATCGGGGTCTATTTTGGTCTTGGGAGCTCACCAATGCATAATGGCAAGTCTATTTGGATTTTGTGAGCTCACAAATACATAATGGCAAGTTTATTTTGACCTTGGAAAATTTGTAGTGCATAATGTGCCTTGGCCTTGGGAGGTCATAAAGTAACTAGACATACCTTTTGTAATGAAATTGGCTGATTTATAAACACACAAAAAATTTGAACATGTGCCCTCTATATTGAAATTGGGCAATACATGAAACATTAAAAAAACTTGGACATTCCTTCTATAACAAAATTGGGTCATCTATAAACATTAATATGCATCTAATATATACATAAGATGTTGTGCATCTAAAGACCTATAATGAAATGTATCTAAAGAGCTACAAATTTGGCTTTTTAGATCTACATCTTTCTTTCTTTTTTTGTCTTTTTGGCCCATTTGACTTTGCTTTTGTCTCTTTTTGTAATATTCCATGTGTTCATTTCATGTGTAAGGATGGATGAATCCAACATCTAATCACAAATGGGTCTATGGTAGAATGCACAATTGAAGGATAAGGGGTTGCAAGAAAAATGACAACCAAACAACAAGCAAAAGCACCACTTGGGTAGAAGGTTCAACACCAAAGGGTGGAGCCATTACATTTGAACACCATGTAGGTAAAACCTACAATCATCATTTTGGTGTTTATGGTCAGGATAGGAAATAAGTCATTTGATGTTTTCTTAATACAATGTGAAAGGTAGTAAATACATCACTTTCCTATAGTAATATCCGAACTCACAACTTGATGATGACACACTAAAAGACCAAGTACATGACATTTTGAAGGATTTGAAAACAAGCACTTCAATATATTTGGTAATAGTTGTGTTTCATACTAATTAGTTGTGGAGACCTCAAAAGTTGTTTTATTTTCTTTCATGATGGGCATCTTTTTTTGGCTCATCACAAAAGAAATTAATCAAGTTTTGGATAGTCCCTAAATCAATATATTTTAATATCCTCCTTTGTACTAGTTTTATAGGTTGCAAGAATCAATTTGAATCAATGTGAAGTAAGACGTGTCTTTATTGAAGTGACATCTATCATGGATGACATCCGTAACATCATGGCAACATCATGGTTTCAACATTATCATGGATGAAATTGATTCACAAATGTTCATTGTTCATCCATTGTTCATACATAATGTAATTAAGAAAGCTTTCAATAAAGTTCTTTGAAATATTTTGAAATATTTTGAGTTAGTTTGATTATTTTTCTTTGAACTAAGTTCCCAATAATTTATAAATAGAAATATTTTTCCTCACATTGCTTTTAGTTTGTTCAACACCAATTTTGGGTATAATCTTGCACCATAACTTTGTTTTTTTCATGTTTTCATGCATTTTGTCATAATTATGTTGAATTTCCATCAAGCATGTTTCACTATCACAATTCATGGTTTTTTTAACTATCCAAATTGTGTGTCTTGTCAAAAGATCATGGTTTAAATGACATGTGCATTTTTTAACTAGTGAATTTGATTAGAATGACTTATTTGATTATCTATCAAATTAAAAATTCAATCAAGTTGAACAAAAAATTGAGCAGCTTGACAAAAATGATTAATGACTTTTAATCAAATTGAACATCCTATGTTAATTAATAACCAAAGTTAGCTAGCAATTATCTTGGCTAAGCACATAGCCTCGCCCTACTTACCTATGTAGGCCTACTTATTTACTTACTTACTACTTAGGCTAGATAGGTAAGTAACCTAAGCCTATTTTCCTATGTAGGCCTACCTAGCTACTACCTAGGTTAAGTAGGTAGTTTAAGTTTACCTACTTTAACCTAGATACACATATCCACCTACTTAATTACTACCTTGATTAAATAGGTAACCTAGATCTACCTACCTATGTATTTAATTATTACCTAGGTAAATAGGTAGGTAGCCTAGGCCTATCTATTTACCTAGCTACTATCTAGGTTAGGTAGGTAGGCTAGGTTTACCTACCTCCTTACCTAGATTTACATATCTTATACTTTAGTTCACTAATTACCTACCTAGGCTTAGGTCTACCTAGGTCTACTTATATGAGAACTAAATACCTATTTACCAACTTCCTACCTCCTTTACCTACCTACCATCCTACTTATTAATGATTTAACCATTTTACTTACCTAGGTAAATAAACATGTGACTTGTCACCAAGACAAAAGATACAAGACTTGTCACCTAAGGATTTGACTTGTTATTGTTGAAATGAAAGGCTCAATACCTTCTATTTGAACCTATGTGCATGCCTAAAGGATCATGGTAGCTAAAGTAGGTTAGACTAGGTTAAGTAGGTTAAGCTAGACTACCACTTACCTACCCACCTACTTGCCATTTTATGAACTATTCAAACATGTTTATTATCTACTTACTTAATATATGTACATAATTCAAAATATGATTTAAATTTGGGTAGAAATTTGACAAATCAAATTGTCCTTTTTCTACCAATCAAAATACCATCCTAATCACAATGTGGGTCCAAATCAAACTTGTCTAAATTGATGAGGTCTTTTTATGCATGTTGTTTTGGGTAATTTTTAGTTGAATTTTCTAGTTTAAAAATACTTGTTTTTGTAGTAGTGTTTGGTGGTCCTTTTTAAAAAAAATCAAGGATCGTTGAAATAAACGTTTTAGCTTTCTTACAAGACCTAATTCTAGTTGTAGTCCCTTGGAGAAGGTTATGACAAAAGTGAATATGTTGCAACAATAATCCAAGAACATCATAGCCATGATAAAGCATATGAAGACTAATTATAAGAAATGAAAAAAATTCATAATTATGAAATTGATTACTTGCATTAAAAATAACAACATGACATGCGTGTTGAAAAGATGAACAAAGAAAAAAATAACGACTTCAAGGAAATTAGGAATGTAGGTGTGATAATTGCTATAAAGTTCAAGGAGAAATGAAAACATTCATAAATCTATCGCTAGAAATCTCAATTGCAACCATGGTTAATTGGGTTTACCATGTATTTTCCAATGACTTCAAATGTGAAGTCCATGCATCTTTTATCTAATAAACTAGGCATAAAAGTTGCAATTCTAAACAAAACATTTTATTTAAGAATTTATTGAATCAATTTTTCTCATCAAACATCTCCACTTGTATTTGAGACCTTTTACTCCCACTCCACTTCAAGACTTTATACATTACATGCATCTTGTTTTATGCTCCCAATATAAATTTTTCATTGGTCAACATTAGGAGTTTAACTCATGCTTATCAATTGTGCACATGATGAACATGTCCTCCCCTATATATCATGGGTCACCTAGTAGGTACTCAAAATAGTAATCCATTAATATTAACATCAATTTCTATAAAGTTCCAATAACACATTATGGTAATGTATGAAAAGATCATATCAAAATAAATGAATAAGTTTGTTGGGCAAAAACTACAAGGTTATTCATTGCTTCTATATTATTTTTGCCATTGAACCATGTCATCTGAGCTTCATTGTTAATAGGCTTACAAATATTAATTAGCATGCCATTAGTAAACTTAATGCAACCCAAGAAATCTTGAATCTAACTAATTAAAGCTTGTTAAAGACATATAAAAACATAGCCATGAAACATAGGGGCACTTAGGTCGCATCATCAATTTTTGAAAAACTATAAATTTGATTGCATTATCATGGGCCCATAGGAAGGTCTTAATCCACCTTCTTATGAAATAATATATTAAAAAACTTCAAAATCTCTTCTATTCAATCTTGTCAATAATTGTTAATGTTGATCTTTTTGTCTTGCTTTGTAACCATCTTTTAATAGATCTAAAACTCTTGAAATCCAATTTTCGTCTTAGTTTTATCATAGTGCATGTTCTCAAATTTTTATTTATTTTTCAACAATTGGCCAATGAATATCATCAACTAATGCATGATTTATGCAAAATGTAATAAATATTACATCATCACTAGTTTCACATGAATATATCATACATGGTTAGACTGTCATGTTTCATGTACCAAATGAAGTTGAAAAAGGCATTAAATAATTTGTTCAATACCAAATAATCAACTAAAATGTGAACTTCATATGTAGATATTGTGTTGCTCACAATTGTGGGGACCATAAATGATGCCAATTTTTCACATTTAGATAAAGTAAAGTCAATCAAAGTCTTGGAACAATGTTGGAGTTGTTCACATCATACTTAGCACATCATGAACACCAACATTAAAATACACCAACTAATTGTCACCTTTTCTCATCTCCTCTACATTGAACAACTCAAAAAAAATGGCAAAAATCAAGTAGATTTTCAAACCATGTGGTCATCTTCCATCTACATCTCATAAAACAACTTTTCATCACAACTTGGGGATTTATTAGAACTCTCACTTGAAGAAAAGGAAATTAAAAAACCCATTTGTGAAAATGAAAAAGAAAAAAATTCAAAAGTGGAAGCTCTTTTTTTAAACCTCCCACATGGCAAGAAATTACCAAAAGACAATTTTCTCACCTATAATATTGTACCTATACCATAGCACTACCCAAAAGCCTTATATCTATAACCTTGTATTTTACAAACTATTAACCTAAACATAATAATAAAACTCAAAATCAAATCTTAATCATATTTATTATTGTTAGATCCATAAATCTAAAACATAAACCTAAGCCCAAATCCTAAAGCCTAAATATAAAATGCAACTTTACATCTAAAACCATAACCTAATTGTCAACCTAAACTTAACCTAATTGAAACTCTCACCCCAAAACCCAAAACTAAATTGTAAACCCTAAAATGCAAACCCAATAAATAATAATTAAAACATAACTTTTAAAACCCAAGCATTCAAAATAACAAAAAAATAAAATCTTAAAGCCCCAACATTTAAAATTAACAATTGAAAAGTAACCCATAAATTTGACACCTCAAATTAAAAATTATAAACCTTATATCTTAAACCACACAATCCCATAGCTCTAAACTTCTAAATACCCATAATTCCTAAACCTAACCCTAAACTTTAATTCATGTAAAACACTTAAATTTTTAAATAATCTTCAATTCATGCCTAGTTTGTGGATTTTGTCCTAGTTGGGTTGACTTTAAGGATACCCAAAACTAAGAGATGAACCAATAAATAGGAGATCAAATTGGTTTGCAAATACATATTATTTTTAAAATAAATTTAATATTGTTTTTAATATTGTTATTGTCAAGCCCCTTGACATAAAATCATTCCATCTAGAACCATAAAACAATGAATATGGGTTTGATATTGTGGAAAAGTTGATTATTGGTTCACGCACAAACCTAATATTTTGCTACCCTACCTACAAGATATTAGATTTTTTTTTAACCACTTATACCCATGTGCCAAAGTATTGTAACTATGCAAGGCCCTAAAACCTTACTAGCTAGGGTTAGGGCTTGCATCTTTTGTGTCATATTAGCAAACATTTATCAAAGGTTTAACATGGGTGTGAAATATTAATGAGAAAACCCCCTTTAACATTTTTTTGGCATATTTCCTTTTGATGTACCCCATATTTGACCATTGCTTGTAATATTACATTTGGAATAATTACATGTACAAATACATAACAAATGCAAAATAGTAATACCAAGATTTGAGTTCATATAATTTTGCAAGTGCAAGCATGGACATACCATTGATGATATTCAATTTACAAGTTCAAATTGACCACCTATTGATACCATTTCAATACTAAAATTGTTGATTTTGAATATTTGAAATCCCTACCTAACATCAAAACAAGTTTCAAATACCCATCATGAACTTTTTCATATTTATAAAACACCATACAAGACCAACATTGATAGCAACCAATGTTGGGTAGGTATTAAGCTAGATCCTTGTTATATGGACTAGTAGTAATCTTAGTATCAAAAAATTAATCAAATTAGAATGACTTGAAGCAATATCAACTTCATATCATATATGCCTTGTAAGGACTCAATGAAATGCCAATTTAATATTATGACTATATTGGTTTCAATAACATGTATATAATAGTCACATAGTAGCCAAAATCAACCTTGGACCCCAATTTGAATACCAAGTTTAAAAAAAAATTGAATACTAGTTTCAAACTTATAGAAAACAATTTAAAAGGTTTAGTGCCAATACCAATTGGTATGTTCAAAAATTGATACCCACCCAACATTGGTAGCAACTAGCAACCCATTGTTGAAGGACATATCACAAAAGTTGGTTCATCAACAATCGGGTCATCCTGAGGCACCCAACAATCCATAATTAGTTTAAAGTACATGTCTTTGATATGTTGTTGGAATATCAAAATAAGTTAATAAAAGTGGAATTTGTAAATAAAATTAATTAACCTAGGGGTAGAAAGATGGATGGATATGGAGGAATAAACAAAATTTGCCCTTCAATTGAAAATATTTTGACTAAGGACTTTCTTAGACTTGTGTTCATGATTTACTTAACTACCACTACTTGGATTGGTTTGGTAGTAAGGTGCTTACTAATAATTCTTTTTGTCAATTTTTTTTTGTTGTAAAAATAATAAATGCCAAAAATTATACTAAATAATGAAGTTAGTGTGCTTGAGAGTTCCTTTCAGATTTTTGGCATGGTAGGTAAGCGTTTAAAAGAATTTTTGGCAAATTCAAAATATATTAATTAGTGCTTAACTAGCCTAGGTACTATAATATTTTGAATTAGGTACAAGTAAAAGTTAATCACTTGAACTTAATTGGATTTTATGAAATTAGATTTCAAATAATTTAGTGATTCATCCATAGAATGATGATAATTTTAGAGAGTTAATATGTGGCATTGGGTGTAAGATGTAGCTCCCCGTTAGGTGTAATTCACATAAAGATCAAACTTTAAGCACATAGGTGATCCTAACCCAAAAACATGTAAATTGCATCTTTTTGTATTGTGAGTGTTTTGTATGGTGTATGTGTGAGAATTTGGTTGATGTAACCCATTTATGTGATAGCAAGGATTTAATTGAAAATTAACCTTCATAGCTTTGGACCCTTCTTCCTAGGTTATAGTATTGTCCTTAAAACACATGAGGGTGGAATGATCAAGAGGTCCATTGTTTTTTAATTGAGTAGTGTAGGTGAATATCTTACATTTTGTTTTATGAGAGATATGGACAACTAAGCAACATGTTTTATCATTATCATTAACTTGGGCTTTGTTCAATAAATTGGGTCCATTTATATCCATCCATCAAGTATAGTGTAGTTTGAGAAAATACTCTTGAAGGAATTTGTATGTGTTTTGTCAAAGTGCATGAGTTGGTAGAGCTCACCTTGAAAAGTTGAAAGCATAGAGCCAATGTGCCAAACACAAATGAAGTTCCTATTCCCATGTAAACCTTTGAAACTTCGAATGAATGCCACCCCTTCCTCCATTCAACTTTTTCTTGTGAATTCCTTGATATAGCAATCATGTGCCCACCTCCAAGCCATCTCCAAGCATAAAAAATAGAGTTGTCTCGCTAGGATCCTCTTACTAGGTTACTATGACCATCTTCATTATATATATGATATGGGGCATGACATCACTTTTTGAAACATAAGCTTGTTTGCTTCAAGTAAATTAAGCTTATAAACAAGGTCCATGTGCACACAATTAATCATAGTGTTTTAATGGTAACTTGTAATATCCGTGCACTTAAATGATACATAGATGAAATCAAACATTACCACAAATAGTTAAGCATTGAACAAACCTAAATGTGACATCTAGGTTTGGGTTTTGTTGCATGTGTTGAATTGAACCCACATTCACTCAACCCCACCCCCTCCAAATGAGCAATGGTAGCATGACAAATTGTGCACATGATTGGAATGGCATGACGCAATGTGAAAAACGGTCTTTAGCAAAATATGCATGTCATGGTTGCAAGCACAAGCATGATGGGTAAGAAGCACACACAATATAAAATATTCAATGTAAGCATATTCAATTGGGGAGTATGTTGATTTTTCCCCCATGTAATGTGGTGCAAATTTGATTTATACCAGGTGTGATGCCCATAGTTTTCATGGGTTTGAGGTAGGGATGAGACATTCCAAAGTCAAGTGACGTAAAAATAAAATGAGAATAGTTTAAACATGCATAAATTAATAGATCTTATTTACCTTGCCAAGAAGAAGATTGTCAAAGAGAGTGAGGGGGAGAGAATGTGCATTGATTCTCAAAGACAAAAGGGGGAAAAAAATTTGTCAATCAATTTCAAAAGATACGATAAGGTAAAAGAAAAAAATGATCAAAAGGAAAAGTTGTCCACCCATTCCAAGGAGAGGGTGGTTGGAGGGAGAAGAATAGTTTGTGCACCCATTCTAAGGGAGAGGAAAGTTGAAAAAAAAAAACACAATTATTCATCATTTTAACAAGAAAGAAATGTTAGAGGAAAGCAAAAAAGAATTTCCTCCCATTTCATAAGAGAATGTGTTTGTAAAGAAAAAAAATTCATTTCATCACTTCAAAGGAATGAAACATTAATATGTTGAAAACAATTGTCCACCCATTTCAAAGGAGGAGGAGGAGGTTGGAGGAGGAAAAACAAAAAAATGTTCACCCTTTATAAAGAAGAGGGAGGTCTATAATATTTTGCCCATTGCAATTATAACTAGTTCAATACAACTACCAACAATTGGGCTAGATGTCAACTTTGTGCTTGTCACATATTGTGTGATTCATCGCAAAATGTGTTTGTGCCAAAATTATGTTATATTCATCTAATTTTTCACATATTACATTGCACACATATGCAAACTTGCATTCGTCTCTTTAAAACTTTCAAAAAAAAAACTAAACTGAGTTGATATGTGTTGAAGTATATATCCAAATTGATCCACTTGGGAACATCATATTTACAAGTGAATGTTTTTTAACAAAATTTTGTTGAGTATATCCTTTTTTCTATGATTTGTACAAATAAAAATGGCAAATAGGCAAGAATTTGACATTCATTTGTAAGGTTGAAAAAACAACACTTATTTTACCAAAACCAATATTATGCCTCCAACCTCCTCATTAGTGCCCTTTTTGACCAAACAATTGTTTACAAACCAAAAATATTGTTCAAGTATGTTTCTGAAAACATGAATTGAGCTACTAAACATTTTGGAGTTCTTTCATCTAATTGAATGTCATTTTTAAAATTAAGAAGAAATCAAAGCATTTAAGCCAATCAATGGAGCAGATTATTTATTGATTTTGCATGTGGTGGTGGTATTAGCCTTTTTTATTGGCAAACTTCTGCCAAAAAGTGAAATGAAAAATGGAAAATGAAAAAAGTGAAGTGATTTAGAGACTGTATGAATACAATCAAATGATATGACATCCTATGTTGATCTTGGTATGGTCACTCTTTGTACTTTTTGAGTACCTGCTATCCTTGAAAGGTACTATTTTGCTAGTTAATTATAAATGGAACATTCATCAACATAACCACATACAAATATGGTAAATCTTGCCAATTGATGAATGTGTAAAATAACTAATTGGGGTTTTGAAATCTTGAAGAAGAACAAAATGCTACTTAATTAGTCTAAAGATTGAATACCTACCGTAAGTGCATACTGAGGCATACAAAATGGATACAATGTTACTGGAAAGGTGAAAGGTGAGCTCGAGTGCTGGATGCTGCTGGTTACCGAGGCTATTTCTGGTAACCAGCAGCCTCAAGCCAATCACCAGGCATAACTGGCATCCTTTTCATCCATACACAGAATGGATATGGATCACTTTTTGTCCGCACACACAAGGACATACAGCCAAGGATTTCTAATGATGCCAGATGTGCCACATACTCCCACTTGTACCCATTCTTCACATTCTAGACCCAAGAAAGCAAATCTTAGAAGGTGAGCTCTCCCAATACTTTCCCCAGTTTGTCAGATCCTATTTGTATCCATTCCAACAGACACCTCTGCCCATCCCAACTTGACAGCCACCAAAAGAACTTACCTCTGCTCTTGCACATCTCCCTCTACTCCTCATGGAGGCCATAGCCACCTGGCTACCTTCCACACTTTCATTCTTTGCAACATCCTTTCGTATTTTGTATTTTGATTCCTCAGCATCAAAGCTGCTCTGCACTTCCTGACACCTGGGTACAAGGCCTTCAGTGTTTTATCCACATTGCAACCCATCATTGATTACAGGCACCACCTTTCTTGATAATGTAGATACTGTGCTGATCAACATAGTGTGTGACACAAGCTCTCTGTCTTGCAAGGCATAGGAAGCTAAGTAATTCTGCTCTCTTTCTCACACTCATTTCCTTGAAGAACAGTGCTTAGTATTAGGTGGGTAGATGTGGTGACATACTTACAAATGAAAGAGTCCACTTCTGTTGCACCAAAAGCTTGTTGATGACCACTGGAATTGCTTCACAAGACAGCTGCACCCCCCCCCCCCCCCCCCCCTTTTTTTTTTTTTTTGGTTCACACCTCTCCCCCCAAAAAGAGTGAGGGGAGAAAACAACTTAATTT
>Ga0116227_10009607_pt1 | contig 17447 bp, 10 predicted proteins | sample S1TSphgellanicum_FD_89693 | JGI IMG/M metagenome (GOLD analysis project Ga0116227, IMG submission 89693) | Host-associated microbial communities from peat moss isolated from Minnesota, USA - S1T2_Fb - Sphagnum magellanicum MG | ecosystem: Host-associated > Plants > Peat moss > Unclassified... | reverse complement strand
TTTGTGAGATTAACACAGGACAAGCCCATCAATGTGCGGTTCATTGAGTTCATGCCATTTGATGGGAATGTTTGGAATTCCAAGAAGCTAGTTTCATACATTGAAATGCTGACTGCTGTGGTACATAATCTGCTTACTTATTTTATGCTGTCAAAAGTTTTGGCATTTTCTATAAGAAGGTTCTATCAGGGGTGGGTTTATCATCACTGTGAAGGGATAACCTCATGACACAAACTCACTGGTTTGTGTTTCACAGAAACAGCAGTTCCCAGGTCTAGAGCGATTACAAGATCATCACACAGATACTGCAAAGAATTTTCAGGTGCCAGGTTTCAAAGGCACTGTATCATTCATCACATCCATGACACAGCATTTTTGTGCAGGGTGCAATTGACTACAACTTTTGGCTGATGGCAACCTCAAGGTCTGCCTGTTTGGGCCTGCTGAGGCTAGTAGGATTCTTCCTTATGCCAGATAATCTGGTACTGTTTAAACTTGTGCAACTGCAGTGGCATAATGTGACTCGTGTCAAGATGTGTACCCATTGGTGATGCGGTACTGTGTCTCCTACCTACCTGTCTGCACAGTGCAGTTTCAATCATCTTGAACATCTGCATTATTGAGTAGAGAATATCTACTATTATTCCATGATGACAGAATGATTCTTGAAATGTCAGGGTGAGAGTAATCTGAGGGGTGGGTTCTCTCTCATTTTTTGCATTAGTACATTTCCCTGAAGAGCTGACTGTGTCTTTATGTGGTTTCTTATGGACTTAGGATGGGTATTGAGATAAGGAATTTCATTTTTTATGATGATTCATTTGTTGAAGTAATGCTGTGGACAGGTGAAGAGAAAGAAACCATCACATGCAGGCATGTTTGAATTGGCATGCACCCAAAACAGGTCAATGACACATATTGGTGGGTGATTGATGGAGGAAAAGCAAAGGTCAGAAATGTCTTTGCTTTGCATGTAATTGCTTAAAAAAAACCCATCAGACAATAGTGGTTATGATGAGGATAGCTTGTGTTGTAGTGGACGCCTGTATGCATTCACTTGTGTGCTGTTGAGATTAGGTGTCAGGGACAAAGACAGGGATGAGACTCAGCTCCAGTGCCCTCTCCATCAAAGGGTTCCTCTGTTTCAACATGGCAACTTAATGTTTATGTAAGTTAGCCATACTGTTTGATCAAAGATGATGCATTGAATAGGCAAAAGCTTTTATATTGGAAACTGCTGACAATGTTCAGTATTAGCAACCACATATTCTTGGGTAGAAGACCAATGATGTGGGTCCTAAGAGAGTAGTAGGTGGATGCCATATCAAATTTGACCCCTGTAGTGTGACACTGTTTCTGGACATTACATCATTTCCATTGAAATCATTTCCTGTAGTATCTTAGTGGGTAGTATGTCTCTTGATCTCCCACATACACCCCCGTGGGCCTAGACAAGTTTGAACACGCATTGTGGTGCTTTCATCTACTATCAGATAGAAGTAGATTGAAATCTCTCATCAATTGTCCTGTGATTACCAGCAACAGTGAGTGCTATAGCTTACACAAAAGAAACAATCGAATAAAAATATGAATAACCAGCACAAGTTCTGCAAGATCCCTAGCCCTCTTATTGTAGCTAGGACAATGCCAAAAAAATACACCAAGGTGAACACAGGGCTAACCCCCTCCACTGGCTGGATTGCTTACATAAGCAAGTCCATTTGGAGAACTGTTTGGTGCAGTGACCAGCAGTTGGGTACTTACATTGATCATGAAAGCAATGTTCAGGGTTTAGGGTTTAAACCCTAAACCCTAAACCCATGAATTGACATAATTAGCTTTCTGTTCTCAATTGGTGCTTGGCCCCAAACTGCAGGACAGGGCGATGTAAACCCACACAAGCGTTGCAGTCTCCTCCTCAAAGCTTGTTGAACTGTCAGGTGAACCAGCAACCTCCAGTCCTTGTTTTCTGCTCTTGGCAAATGTTAATGACATCGTCTTACTATAACAAGTTGCATTGACAACTTGATCAGTTGTGCAATCTGATGGCATCACCTTCTTAGTCTGTTGTGCCTGAAATATTCGTAGTTGAACATGTTATCTTTGGATATTGCAATTTTGACAATTTTTGTTGATTAGATTTAGCATTAGCCACTAGTACCATGGTTGGAGCATACAAGTTTCCATTGCTGGAACTTGGTTTGCCAGAGAAATATTTGAGTCGGAATTTCAGCCATGAGAGAATCTTCAATGTTTGAATGGCTTCTTTATTATAAGTTGAGAAGCCTCCTTTTACCATCAATTCTTTTCTCTAGTGTTTCCTTTTCCTCTCAGTTTTCCTTTTGTGTTTCCAATGTTCCTTGAGCTAGCCATCACATGGCTTAGTTTTTGCATTCCTTTCAGAATTCATACTTTTGGAATTTTTTATGTGTTGATGTTGATGGGGACCAAGAATAGACTGTTGACATTGTTCACACAGCTTGGTAGTCCTATTTGATTCCTTGTATTTGGTGAACTTTCTTTGATGTTCCTCTCCTCTTTCTTATGGTTTCTCTTTCTAGTCTGAAATGTCACTAACATTATTATTTGGTCATCTCACAATTTATATTCAGGTTGACTAAAATCCGAAGTATGGAGAGTTCTTTCTAAGTATGAAGATATATCAATTTGTTGGATGAGAATGCAAAGAAGCTTTCTTTACATATAATGAAGTATTTGGGAATTAGGATATCTCACAAGATGGCTCGATGCTGACCGTAAGTATTTATCCTTGCAAGCAAAACCATCAACTGGCCTGTAGTAGATCAATATAGTAGGTGTTACATCCCTTGATCATGGGGAAAACTACTGTATTCAAATTCCAGTTCTATGCAAAGGTTGGGTGGAGGGTGAAAGAGGAATAGAAAGGATGGCCAGGGGATGATGCTAAATCAACCTATACTAGGGATTATTAGACAACACTGACACTTGCAAAGCTTCAAATTGAGAGAAGGTTTTGATTGCTTGCATTGATTGTTGGCATGAGCATGTAGAGGTTCAAATTGCTGTTTATGTGGCAAGATATTAATTTTTCCTGACAATAGGCCACCCAGCAATTTGAACCTCTTTATTATTTTGAATCTTGTTTTTTCCAGGTGTCCATACCATTGAATATCTGTAAACAGATGATAGTAAACTTACTTTGTCTTCCAATTAAAGTCCAATGCACATCCTTGTTTTCATCTGTCACCTTTCCACAGAACTTGGATTATTATATCAAGTGCATAGTGCAAAAGCTAGTGGCTCAAAGTCACTTTAAATATAGTATTTAGGCTTATGGTTGGGTTGTTGCATTTAAATCTAAATGTTGGGTATAGCACTTTATAATGTTTTAGCTTAAATGGTTAGGTCATTGGGTGCATTCAAATCTCAATTATGGGTGGGGTGCATGCTACACTCAGATGTAGATTTTGGGCTTATGTTCGAAACTATGAATTTTGTAAAGGGTGGACAAGCTCTATGTAGCTAAGTTACAGCAACTCTACCAGTGCACTGTACAGTAAATTTTGGATGAAGAAAAGTCAAAACATGCTTGCTTGATTGGCTCAACATTTTTGCACAGGATGCTGAGGCTCGCAAAAGGCATTGCAAAGCATAACACCTGCTGTTGATTGGTTAGATGGTTTGATTGGTTAAATAGGTTGCTATTAGTAGTCTCCAACCTTTTATAGTCCCAGTTTCATTTTGTGAGGGTAATGTGGAAAAAAGCAAATAACAAATCTTGAATGTTCGAGAAATCCTATTGCAGGGCCACATACTGAGCATGGGTGGAGCTGCTCTTATTAGTCATGCTCATTAAAGTAAACCAAAGGATGAAAGACACTTACTTCAGTGCAAGCTTCACTTGTTCAATACTTCTCCCTTCTTGTGTTCTGTTACAATAATAAAAGTTGCGAGGGTTGTTTACATTATTTGTTGTGGATACAATAGTGTCAAAAGGCTCAAGAGACTTTGAGCATGTTGTACTAATTTAATTTAGGTGTTTAGCTGCATTAAAAGTCCAAGATACTCTTACTCAAAGGAATGTCTTTCCCTTGCAACTACATCCCAAATCTTAGGATCTGGCAATGTTGATGGAGTTTGACTGCTATGTAGGTAATGCAATTTTATTGCCTCCATCCATGAAGATGTATATGCTACATTATGAATCAATCACATACTTCAGATCACTTGAACTCACTTGTCATTATTATTATGTGTGAGTTCAACTTGATGATTTGGATTGTTTTGAGTGTCCAATACTCCTTGCATCATGGCCAAAGTCAACATACATCCATTTTCAATCAATCAAGTGGCACTAAAGAGTTTGCATACATCCATTTTCTATGGTGGCGCCAAAGAGTGGCATACACCACCCATGATGGGATAGTTGGATATTCCACCAGTGGAACTCCAACTTATGCCCTAAACTGCCTAACAAGTTGGAATACAAGTTTGCTGAACTAAGTTTATTTTGCCAAGTTCACTTTACCTATTTCCCAACTCCACTTTGGCAAATTGCAAAGTGATCTCCTTGATTTTCATTTTACTTTTCAGTTAATCATACCATAACAAATTTTGGTTTGTTTGGCATTTCCTTGGCATGGAATTCTGTCCATATCCACCCTGTTGTAGTGAATTTGATTTATGAAGCAACTAGAAACTAAGTCCCCTCCCCACCCCACAAAAATAGACTCACACAAAATAATTCAGAAATGTTGAAATTTTCAAAAGTTATTTTTTCCAAATCAAAAAACATTGTGAAAGAAAATAGTGGATATTTAAGAATATTTCATTTGTTGAAATGAATGTTTCAAAATTAATTAATTATTCGACAGACAAGTATTGAAATGGCTAAGGTACTACAATATATGCTATCAATGCTAAGATTTTAAATGGGTGGCAAGTTTTGTAATGGTGAATTTGGAGTGAAACGGAGCCACATCAGCATAATCTTACTCATGAGTTCTTGCCACAAGGGTGTGAACAAAAATCACCTAACATCTCCATTTCCAAAGTTGATTATTTGGTAAGTAGTCAATTGGATTCACCAACCTAAAAACAAAAGCATCAACTTTGCATCCACCACACCCACATGGCACACCCATCCACCTTATAAAGGTGTGCTCTTTTAGGGTTTGGATGAGATTCCACACATGTAGCAATCAATTCACACATGGCACAAATTCACCCCTTGATCTCCTCACACCACCCAACCAAAAGAGAATGCTCTTTACCTATCACATTGCACAAAACCCATCTTCAAAAGTAAGTGATTGATTTGAAGCTTATCTCCATCTCACCCCACCTTCCACCAATTACACAATTATAAGTTCAAAAACTAGACTAGAGTTTTAAACATAGTGTCATTAAAGAGACCTCTATATAAAGTTGACAACTACAAGGGTCACTAACCCCCCCCCCCCACCCAATCAACGATTAGGATCACAAATTAAGGCATCATCAATGACATCATTATGAAAAACAACTCCTAGGGAAAAGTCCTAGGTCACAAGAAAGCAATGTGGGGGAGGATCAATCCAATCAAATCTTTCAATGTGAAACCCTTCACCCAACATCTCAAGGAATCACTATGGGATAAATCCACGCTAAAACAACTAACACATAACTCCTTTCCAAAGGCATGACAATAAAGAGTTGACATCAAAAAGTGATGTGGTGTGCAATCATTTTACAAGATTTATGTTTTAAATATAATTTTGAGTTTTACAAATTTTTTTTAAATGTTTTTTTTTTTTGAGTGTTACAATTTATATTTATATTTCTCCAAGGGCTATGGAAAGGAAAAACATAGATTGAGAGTTTTACAAAAAATTTCATCAATTCAAATGATGATCATAAACAATGCAAAGTGTAATTATCTGAATTTTATTTATATGAAAATTTCTCAAAAATAGTTGAATAATTTTTGAGAATTTTTAAACTACTTATTCAAGACCTCAAAAGTGGTTATAGATTTTAAATTAGTGTTTTTTCATTTCCAAATGTTGATAAAAAGTGATTCATTTTTCTACATGTCATTCTTGAATGTATATTTCATCACAATGTGCTCATTACATGATAGATATTCAATCATAAGTTGCATTGAAAATTTACAAGCATATTATTCAAGAATGTTTACATGTACAATAAATCATTTTATCACAAACTTACCCCATGGTGTACTCATCTAAGAGGTAGGTCAATGCCACATTTACATTCAACTTGGACATCCTCAAAGCAAAAATGGATTACCACGAGACACATACCCTACACATACACATCACATTCATCCTACTTGGACGATCATAGCAAGCTTCATCAAAGGTAAAGTAATGAACTACAATGTTACTCCCTAATTATTGACTTGCAACATTTTCATGACTTGGGGAAAGTTAAATTTGAGTTGGATACTCAAAAGGGGTTTGTTTTTCTTAGTGTTGAAAATTTAAAGACTGCCAAAACAATGTTGGTTTTCACCCCTCGCAAGCTTCCATGGTGTTCAACTATCTATCAATAATGGGTGTATAGACTTTCAACCTTGATCACCCAATTGGTCTCAAGCTCCCCACTTGGATACATTTAAGATGTTTCTAATAGAATACAAAACTATGGAAGAAAAAGTTGCCAACCATGTTAATAGGATGCTAAATGTATATCACAACAAACTTCAAGCTTGAGACCCAAGATTTTGTGTGGCATTGGAATTTGGCAAAAGGTAGGTGGATAAGTTGTTGATTGCAAAAGTTGATGGCCTTGATGTGAAGGTGGTGATCAATTAGGGTCATCACATGATGAGGTGCCAATTTTATGTTTCTAAAACACAAGATTAAAGTTTGCTCAAATTTTGCTTAATAGCACTAAGATCCCAATGAGATCCCATTGAAAAACTTCACAATTCAAAGCATGGAAACATTATCAATAACCAAAGTCAAGGCCATCCCCTTTCCCCAATAAATCCTCATGCCCAAAAAACACCACCTATCAAGTGTTAATCACCCAAATTTAGGCAAAGGGGTGACTAAGGAGGAAGCTTATGAAAGCTTCACATCGATTCAACATAAAATATGCATATTTGTAATTTGATGAAATGGGTTTACTACTCAAAGGATAAGAGTTATTCTCAACCTAAGCAAAATGCAAAATGAAAGGATGGTGAAAATTGTGTGACCAAAGAAAATTACATTCAATTTCCAGAAAGGAACATGAGGAATGGCATCAAAGACACCCTATGTCATGGACATTACATCATGGAAAAAAGACCTTTGCAAAGGGTGTTTCTTTGATGGGGGCAAACGCAATGCCAACCCATTTGCAAGGCAAAATAATACCAAATAATGGGGAGGGGTCTAGCAATTTAAAAGTTCATTCAACAAATGATGGATGTGCTAAAGAAATGTAGTTTTGACCCAATAATTTGTATCCATTAAATAGGGTTCCACTTGTTCAAAATTCCCCTACTACAACCCTACCAAAGGTAAATGCTTGTTAAAAGGTCCCACAAAATCAACCTAAGGATGAGGAGATAAAGGATTTTGAAGATGCACAACCCACCTTTTGGGTGTGGTGAAATAATTGTAGAGCTGCCAAAAGGTGTGAAAGATCAAAAGGTTAATTGAAATGATTTAAAAGCTTCTAAAATAAATAAAATGGACCAATCTAGTTTAGTGGTGTGGGCCCCCCCCCCCCCTTCCCTTTATATAAAATGGAAAACCATTCTAAAATATGCGAGGTTTGGAAAACATGGTCAAATGGGAAGCCGAAACACAAAGAAAAGGTTGAAGATGTAATCCTTTCAATGATATCACCAATATGGTATGAACCTTCCTCTTTGCAAGTTCAATGTATGTGGGTTCAAGTAATTCACAATCTAAACAACTATGTGCATGGAACTACCCCAAATTTCAATTTCATGTTTCTATTAAAACACAAGCCCAAGGGAGACAAAGTTTAAAAGTTGGGTGATTTATTGTGGAAGAATGCAAAAAACTGGACAATTGATGTTACTTTAAGCTAGTATTCAATAGATGACCTTAATTTTGGAATTGGAATGAATACATTTGTTGCAAAAAAATTGAATTCAAGCTAGTTACCAAAACTAGCATTTTCATGACCAATTCCTTCATTAAATAAAAATTTGTGAAATGAAAGGTGTGACATAACATTGGCCAAAATATACACACCCAATGATGTAACAAAAAGATATGTTTTGTGGAGCATGATGATCAAAGACTTGCCCAAAGATTATAAATGGTTATTGTTAGGGGATTTCAACATGGTGGAACACCAATTTGACAAAACAAATGAATGTGGTATAGCATCTAATTAAAAAAAGAAAGGTTCATATGGGAAATAATGGAAACTCACCAAATTTGGTAAAGCATCGAAAAGCCTTGGGTAATTTATCTTTTCATGGAACAATTGTAAGATGGACAACAACATGATCATGGTTCACTTCAACCATATCTATTTTCCCCTTGGCTCTATATTTCTAACTTGGGGTATCCTCCTATCATGTACATAATTTGTGGGGATCGTAGCCTATCAAACCACCTTCCAATGTTAACAATCATAAAATTGAGTAACGTAAATAGAAAAAAAAAATTTGGAAAATTAACATGAGGTTTTTGGATGAGGCTACAGAGCAAATACAATTAACCTAAAAAAGTGTGCCCACATCTAGACCATTCTTTTCCAAATTACAAAAGGTCATTAAATTCTACAAACTATTTTGCAAACTTAAAGCTATAGAATTTAAGGCCCAAAAACAAGATGCCCATAAGAACTTTGTAAATGACCATGGTGCATTTCATAGCAATTGTAACAATGTACATTTGCAACAATTAATGGGCTCTCTAAAGGCCAAACTAAATGAATTAGAAAATTGGAAGTTGTTTTCTAAAAATCTTCACTCTCAGCTTAGGTAGTAAAGAAAAAAAGGATGCCTACACCAAGGAATTTGTTGCACCTATTCAAGAAAAGTCTAAAAGTGGCCATTGTCATTGAACTACACAATAACTTAGCTCAAATGATTAGGGAAAAGGACATGCCTAAAGCAAGCATGCATAGATTTTTTATTCCAAGTTTTACAAGGATGGTGACACATCAAAAGAAAGCTCTAGGATTTATAACAAAATAATGAATGTCATGTAAGTCTATGCTTCATTAACAAAATGATTATAAACCTAGAACAACCCATTACAAAGCTAGAGCTTAAAAAGTATGTTAAGGAAATTATGAGAAGGTTGAAGGCTCCAAGGCCTAATGGCATTATAGTTCAATTCCTCACCAAGTTTTGGCCCATTATTGAGCATGACTACCATTAAATCATGTTAGAGGTGATTGACAAAGGCAAGTTTCCCAAAGACATCACTTGAAAACTAATTACATTCCTCCATAAAGTGAGGCATAGGAAAAGCTATCCAATTAGAGGTCTGTTAGATTATTGAATGCCTCATACAAGATCTAATTGAAAATTCTATGAGAAAACTTGTAAGGCATTCTTGTGGAAATGATCAGTTCAAATTCCATTCTTTTCTTTTTGTTTCATTTTTGACAACATTTACTTCATCCATGAAACTTTGGATTGTGTTAAGAGATTTAAGTAGCTTGTAATTTTTCTCAAGCTAGATTTTTCTAAAGCATACAACAAGATTGATTTGAATATTTTTTATTCAAAGTGTTAAATAGGTTTGGTATGTCAATGCAAGGCATTTTCGTGCACTAGAAGAAAAATGTCAATTTGTGATTTCAATTTGTGACTATAACACAATTGCAACCAACATTTACAACTAAAATTGCCCTATAACTGAAATCTCACCCTCAACATCTAGTTGCAAATCATGACTTAATGTGATGTCACCAAATGTACCATAAATGATGTATATGGTCAACATATACATGTTCATCCTTTAACCATATGTATAACATTTGCAACTAAGTCTTGTTTTTGCAACTATTTTTACAACTATTAAATATCCACATATTATTTGCCATGTGTTTTAGATTTTTTTTAAAATTAAACAATGATTTTATACGTTGAAAAAATCCATGCCATCAAATTCCAATGGCTTGTGATGGTGCCATTTGGTGATACTGAAATCCACCACATGGCATTACAAAGAAGTTTAGGTGAAATTTGTTTTCTTATTCAAGCATTGATTCTTGGCCATCCATTCTGAACATTCATTTTAGATGGTCTTATATTGTGACACATGCATATTCAAAATCTGCCACATGGCATATTATTGTATTTTGGAAAAAAATTCAAGTGAATATTTATTGAAATATGTAAGTAAATACATATGCATGTGTAGGTAGGTAGGTAAATAGGTAAAACTAGATAGGTAAGACACACCTAATTACTTATTTACATAGGTAGATAATCAGGACTTATGTACCTACCTAGGTAGGTAGGTAGGTAGGTAGGTAGGTAAGTGAGTTAAAAAATAACCATGTAAATATTGTTATTTTATTTTATGTTTTTCTTTTGAGGTTAAACTTCTTTGAACTCATCCCAAATGGCATAGGTCTTTTAATATGAATGCATAAGAAAAAACACCTTTGTTATATAGTTTCCAAGATGAAATTAGATGACAAAAAATGGGTTAAATTTTTTAGTTGCACTTTAGTTGCAAATTGAATTACAATTTTAAAAAATTTCTTATATGTTTTGTCTTTGTTTTTAATTTTGTAAATTATATAAATAGATGGGTAAATAGGAAAATAATTAATTAATTGGTTAACTAACTAATTAGTAAATTAATCATTAATTAATAACCTACCTACCTACCCACTTACAAACTTACTTATAATCATTTACTATTTTTTAGTTATTTAATTCTAGAAGTAGGATTCACTCTTAGTTCATTGTATTTAACTAATCAATTAATTCATAATAATAATTCATCAATGAACCATAATTATTTTATGAAATTAATTATCTAATATATAGTTTACTAGAAACTTAAATTTTGATTTTTAATCAAAAAAATTAACTAGTTATTATTTTAATTCTAAATATAATCAATTATTTAATAATAATAATTTTGTAAAATTTTGACACGAAACCTTTTAAATGTTAGTGTTCAATTAATTAATTAATTGATTGACTATCTAATTTCATTAATTATTGAATAAATATTAAATATTAAAAATGAACTTATTAACTTATTTAGTCAATAATCAGTTTTAATTAAGTAAATAATTCTGGTGACAATGTTTCATCTAAACTGGTTTATGTAGGATAGGTATTTTGGTGATGGTTAGTGTGACAATTCTAGAGTCATTCTAGATTATAATTCGTCATAGATCAAATTGCAATTCAAAATCATTTCTTGTTGTCTATCTTGCGCCCTTTCAATGCTTTTGTTTATTTGTATCTTGTTGTTTTTCTTACACCCTTTCAATGTGAAATTCCCTTAATAACCAATATAGGCAAAAAAACTAGTGTGGTCCCCTTTTTGTTCTGCATTTTGTTCTCATCCCGACTTCTCGTTTCTTGCCCAGTTTGGGAAAAACTAGGGCCCAGTTACCACCATTCGGAGTACTCTATGGGTAATTCCATTATATCACATCAACCTGCAATTGTGCAGTCAGGTAGATGTCAGGGGCTCTGATAATGATTTGACTTGGGTTGGTATGGAAGGCAATGAAGGGAATTTGGGTCATTTTGACTGAAGGGAATTTGGGTCATTTTGACTGAAGGGAATTCAGGTCATTTTGACTGTCCTACATGGCAATCCAAAGACATATTCAACCACAAACATCTAGACAAAATATAAGGGGATGACTTCTACTTAGCTGAGTACTACATCAACTAGAGAGTACCATAATCTTGAGTTGTGTTGTACAACATTATTCATAAACAAAGAATTTCAAGCATGTTTCAGCTTTTGTTTGGTCTCTTTCTTGGTATCATTCATCATCATCAGCCTCATAGTGAACCTGTTTCCTGAATTACATAGTTTGGTATGCCTGGGAAAGAGCTAAAGTCCATCAATGTTGTACCAAGCAAGCTTATATATCAATAGTCTTCTTACACATGCATGAGACTGCGGTAACTCCAGCACACATTGGTCACAAACATCTAAACAAATAGATGCGAAAGCAAAAAGTGAAAGGTCAGGGCGGATCCCAAAGTGTTAAACATACCCATGAATTTTCAATGGAGTTTGTCTCAAGATATATTCTGACTATGTAGGGCATACTGTTTGTTAAAAAATGTTAAATTTTTAAAGCCAGAAAAATAAAAATGATTTGTGAGTACATGCTATGAAGGACATTCAACAGAACACCAAACCCAAAAAAACGTTCGAGCCAATAAATGAAGTTGTGATACTTAATACCAAAACATGGGATCAAACTAGTTTTCTTGCCTAAACCCCCAGTTTTGGATTTGCATTACTTGCATCTTGGCTGCTGTTCACATTCTTCTGCAAATCAAAGCCCTGTCACAATAAAATCCAACAAATCAACTGAACTCATACCCAGTTTCATGAAACAGTACCCAATTTTGGTCACTTTGGATTTACACTGAAATTGGGGATAAAACATGGATGAGAGGGTGTGCAAAGACATGTTGACTTTATTGATAACTCTATTATCAAGTGGAACAACAATTTTAGAAGAGAAAATGAAAGGAATAAATGGTACAAACAAGCTGCAAACAATGAAACATAATTTTCCTTTGTGACACTTCCTGTTGATAAGTGGCAGCTGAAAACATTAAACTATGGCTGAGCTCTTGGATATGTTTTTCAGCCACCAACTGCCAACTGTTCCTGGAGCCAAACAGAACTTAAGAAATATACATAAAATATAAGATTTGATGAGTAGTCAGAAAAGTTGAAATGGTTGGGTCAATTGTGAAGTATGGAGAGTTTTCTAGAGATATTTTCTTCTCTGACATCTGTACAGCAAGACCCGAGATTTCTATCAAATGACTTGTTAGCCTAGCGATTCAATAGTGTTACAGATTATTAGCAAACTACTTGTTAGCCTAGTGATTCAATAGCGTTACAGATTATTAGCAAATGACTTGTTTGTGATTCAATATTAGTGTTACTCCAGCAATCTCATTACCAATACTACGGCCATGGAATGCACACCAAAGTCAGTACATACCATAGTTGAATAGCCGGTTCATTGGGTCTCTGCCAAATAATTACTTAATTTTGAAGATTTAATTTCAACCGATAGATCTTTTGAAATTTTCAGCATGTCTAAAAATATAATGTATATATTTTTCATTGAACCTGCTCTTCAACTATTCAACTAGAGACGAAGTACACAAATGAAAGTGTTCCAATGACTGCTTACTTCACATATGTGTGTGTGTGTGTGTGAGAGAGAGAGAGAGAGAGAGGACAGGAAGGAACCATCTTATACATGGGGTTTGTTTCCATGAAATCCAACCCCACCCATTTCCATGTCTTTGCAAACTTTTTGTTAATGAGTTTCACTGTTGCAAATGGGTGGGAAAGTGTTTGTTTCCATGAAATCCAACCCCACCCATTTCCATGTCTTCGCAAACTTTTTGTTAATGAGTTTCACACTGTTGCAAATGGGTGGGAAAGTGTTTGTTTCCATGTCTTGATGAAGCACAACTTGTGGCGTGAGTCCATTGTCACCTGGCAGTCAGTCAAGCAGCAGTTGAGTTGGCAGGCCTGACAATGAATGAATAAATGAATGAATGAATGAATGAATGTACATGAGTCAGCTGCCTTTGATAGCTGATTGCAGATGACAAGAGCTCTAGCCTCTGTCACTGGCATTCCCCAATCTAGTAGTTGCCCACTACCAGATTTGCAGTGTTTTATGTTTGCAAGTTGGTGATCATGCACAAGAGGACTTAGCCAAATTTGGCTACAAGTCAGAGGAGGAAATAGTAGAAAATTTTAGGATTCTTCCCATAATTTGGAGACTTGTTGTCTAAATATGGCAATTTTAGATTTTTTTTTTGGGTGGGCACTTGGGCTCATTTTTTTCCGAAGAATTTTTTTATAAAAAAACCCCTTTGTACTTTTGGTACCTAGCTTCCTTTTTTACTCACCAGGTTACAAAACATAAACACGTGAAATATTTTCAAACATGCTATGAAAATATATACAAAAATAAAATGAAACCGATCAATAGCATTAAAAATACATTCACAGCATTCCTGTGATGGATGCCAAATGATGTTAAAATCTAAAAGGGTTCCAAGAGCATATGGTAAGAATTTTGTTTGACATAATTAATGTAAGTGAGAATTTATTTAATATTTAGTCACCATAATTCAAAAAAAATCCATCATAATCACATGCATCACAAAATATGCAAATGCATGTATATTATACAATGATTTTGGCATATATCTTCTTTTTTCCCACTTTAGAAGAAAAAAAGATTCCCTCCTTTGAATAAGGGTAAACCTAAAATATATACTAACTAGGTAGATTATCTTGACATAGGAAGTTTAAAATATTTACTAACCAAGTAGGAAAATAAATAAATGACAAAAAGATTACCGGTCATGTAGGGTATGCATGTATTTACTCATTTTACACTTCTAACCACATTAGAATAATGGGTCAATGAACCAATATTCACATGTGAGCTTGCAATATTTGCACGGTCATCTATGAAGTAATGTATGGGTAGCATGTCCAAGCAATGAACCCTTTCAGCCTAATACTCCTTCCACCAATGACAAACATCATGAGGCCTTAGTTGTTTAAATAACCAAAACATGAGAAAACCCAAGGGAGAATAATCTTTTTGGAATTATAAAACTATGCAACTCAAAACATAGGGCCCCATATACTAGTTCTTGGGTTTAAAAAATAATTCAATTAATTTTATAGTAGGACTACATTTTTTTCTCAAAATCCAAATATAACTTATATATGATATGCATTAACAATAATTAAATATTTAAAATATGTAATATATGTACAGTAAGTATTAAAAATATACAACATAATACATATGGGTGGGAACTTTTAATGTTCCCTCACATAATACCCCAAACAATATCTTCTTTGAGGCACATAATGCCAAACTTTTATGAATAATGTTTTCCCCAAGTAGAACCTACATGTCACTAATGATGTGCCTATTTATTTCACATAACCTAAGCTTTGGTAAAGTTGAAACAAAGTTAGGAAATAAAATCACACTTTAAAGTTGCATCACATACACAACATTGCATCCATGCATTTGTCATTTTTTCATCCACCCAAAACAAATGATGAAATGGGTGACTTGTGTTTAGCCACATCATCCCATGGACCACTAGCGATGACATGAGAGGCACTCGCCAATACTTAGTTGACTATAGTCAATCAATTTTTTGTAAATTGGGAATAAAATATATTTTGGAGGTCAACCCCATTTGCTAGTCAATGTCTATATGCTTACCAACTTAGTAGATGACTCAACTTATTTGGTAATATAGTCATCCAAGTGGATTTTTTTTGTAAATAATGAAAATAATAGTTGAAATATGGTTGAAAACAACATGCAATCAAAAACTTGCTAGTAAAAGAGGGCATTTTTCTCTTAGTGATGCTAAAAATTTGTTTAATGCAATTTGTTGGAATGAAGATGAGGCACACATTTGAAATTTTCAACTTCATCATTCTAAAAGTGGTTTGCTTTTATGAATTGACTCACAATTAATCAAACCATACTATGGTCTTATGGCAAGGCAAGTGTTTCCACTTCAACTCTTTGGGAGATATGAAGATGTGTTCAAGAATTGTTTAATGTAGTTTCCAAATTAGATTGAAGATTGTAGTTGTAGGTGAAATGAAAACCAACTAAGTACAATGTATTCTACCTTCTTACATGGGTAGGATTGGATGGTTGCATAATTGGCTACCCCTTGAAACACAATTTGCAAAGGTAACATTGATTATCAATAGAAAATGAAATATTTTTTATGATTTGTCTATTGTATTTTATCTTTAAAACTAGATTGTATTTAGTTCCAACTATCACCCATGTTGAACCCCTTTTAGCATATATTAGATGAATTATGGTTTGATCCATATTGGTACACATGAATGTTGTATATTATGATAAAGTAAGCAAACTTATGTGCCATGGTGTAACTTCTTGATCCCATGTTGGTGGTATTTCCTAATAAGACCAAAATTTGAAGTGGTTTTTTTGGAATGTATTATCCATTACAATGCTCCTTGTTTTGTAAAATCCTTTGAGAGGTCAAATATTTAACACTCATATATCCCTTAAATAGATGATTGAAATTTTCAAATCATCTATTCAGTATGTTTTGCTATGGCCATCCTAGTGTGATCTTGGTAAAGATATATAATAATAATATTTGAAATATAGTACATTTATTATATAAATAAATATATAATTGATATGATTTTTTAATTGATTTTGGTCTAATTTCAACTATTTTTGACTCAATTTTGTTTACATTTGATGGAAGTTTTCAAGACATGTATTCAATATGTCTAAGTTATGTCCATCTTGGTAGGTTCTTAATTTAGATAATGATGGTCCAATTTCAACCAAATTTTAAATCCAAATGGATTGTAATGAGGCAAAGTTTTAAGGCTAGGTTAATATGTATTAACATCTTTCATGTAATTTCATCCATAGCCTTCCCCACATATGCGGGTTTGAATTTGTACAATAGGTGTAGAAAGACCTTGTCCAATAACTCATGTTTTTCAACATGTTGATGAGTTCATCTATTTTTTTGAAGCATGGTGTTGTTCCTAAAATTGAAAATGTTACTTCTACAATTATGGAAGTCATCCTTCCTATATCACCTTTTAAATGTGCTTTTATTTTTCCTCTTGGGATGGACCACTCGTAAAGTGATTCTCTATTCAAATTTTCATATGGACCATTAATATTTCCTAGCTTCATGTGAAAGTTTTCAAATATTGAAATGCACTAATGAAATAATTATGCTTCTTCATGGTTGCAAAGATGGACGACCGAAGAAATGGTGCAAACAATTAAAATAATTTCTTTCCTTCTCTTTGATGATTTGGAGCCATCCATAATTTTGTTGTTTTCTTGTTTGATATCCTTTATTGGAACAAATTAGATGTTTGGACTTGTTTTTGTTTCAACACATTCTTTCAAAGGCTTAATAGTTGTCTTTCTTTTTTGCACACACAAATGGATCTCCTTCGAACGTGCTTAAAGCTTTATGCTTAGTTGTTGAAGTATGCAATGCAATGAAGCAAATGAAAGGTCTATCATTTGAAACTTTGAAAATATGGACATTTCAACATTCAATAAAGACTTGACAATATTTTATAAACATGTAAAAATATTTTGATGTAATAGTTGTGAACTAAATGAAATATACATTTTAATGTAAGAATATTTCCATGTTAGAATGCAAAACTAAAAAAAATTAGAAGTGATATCTATGCAATTCTTCACATGCTTTCAAT
>Ga0116227_10009604_pt1 | contig 17451 bp, 15 predicted proteins | sample S1TSphgellanicum_FD_89693 | JGI IMG/M metagenome (GOLD analysis project Ga0116227, IMG submission 89693) | Host-associated microbial communities from peat moss isolated from Minnesota, USA - S1T2_Fb - Sphagnum magellanicum MG | ecosystem: Host-associated > Plants > Peat moss > Unclassified... | reverse complement strand
CCGAAACCGACCAGGGCCATCAGCGTCGCGCCGATCAGCAATTTATCCGCGATCGGGTCCAGCATCCGCCCGAAATCCGACAGCTGCAGCCGCTCGCGCGCCAAACGCCCATCGAGATAATCGGTAATCGCGGCGGCCCCGAACAGCAGCGAGGCAAATAAATCTGCCCATGCGGCGCCGATGGCGATCAGCAACACCAGCACCGGAATGGCAGCGATCCGTGACAAGGTCAGAATATTTGGCAGGTCAGTCATCATTCCTTCCACCCTACAAGTCTTTTCCCTCAGGCGGAACCGGCAAAGCGGCTTTCAGTTCAGCCAAATACGCCGCACCGGAGGCATCGAGCGATTCCTCCAGCCCCCGATAGGCCGCCAGCACGCGCTCGCCCATCGGGGTGAGCCGCGCGCCGCCGCCGCCAGCGCCGCCCTTCACGGCCTCCACCACGGCTGCGCGGAACATATGGTTCATCGCCTCCACCAGCGCCCAGGCGCGCTTATAGCTCATGCCCATCAGCCGCCCGGCGCCGGCGATCGATCCCGTCGCCGCGATATGCGCGAGTAGGTCAGCCCTCCCGGGCCCCAAAACGATATCCGCGCCGCGCATCACCCGCAGGCGCAGCGCCAATTCATCTTCGCGCGGTTTTGTCTCCATTCCTTAACTCAAGCATGAAGCCCCGCGATTGACGATATAGCCACCTGGCGATATCGCTTGTGAAACATATCGAGGCACATCATGTCCCTATCGCGCCGCCAGATCTTCGCCGCCGCCGCCAGCCTCCTCGCCTCCGGCACGCTCCCGGCGCAGGCCGCGGGTAAAATCACCGTCGCCTATGCCGGTTCCATGGGTGTGGTGATGGATCGCGGCATCGGTCCCGCCTTTACCGCCAGCACGGGCACGCAATTCCAGGGCATCGGCCAGGCCGCGATGGGCCTTGCCCATCTCATCGCCGCCAAATCCATCAATCCGGACGTGTTCGTCTCGGTCTCCGCCGGCCCGGTCAAAATCGTGGAGGCGGCGGGCCTTGCCGCCGGTGCCGTTCCGGTCGCCAGCACCTCCATGGTGCTGGCCTACGCGCCCAAATCGCCATTCGCGGCGCAATTCGCCGCCGCCAAGGGGGCGGACTGGACGAAGATTCTCACATCCCCCGGGCTGCGCTTCGGCCGCACGGACCCCGGGACAGACCCGCAGGGGCAATATGTGCTGTACGCGCTCCAACTCGCCGGAAAATACTACAACCTGCCGGAATTCGCCGCCAAGGTCGCGGGCGCGGAAGACAATTCCGCCGAGATCTTCGCCGAACCCTCGCTCCTCGCTCGGCTGCAGGACGGTCAAATCGACGCCACCATCGGCTATGAAAGTGCGGTTCGCTCCCAGCACCTGCCCTTCATCGCCCTGCCGGCGGAAATCAATTTCAGCAGCCCCGCTTTGGCCAAGGCCTGGTACGCGAAGGCCTCGCTCACCGTGACGGAGAAGGGCAAAACCGAGGTCAAGCATCCAAGTCCGCTGGTCTTCTACGCCACGGCGCTGAAAAACGCCGCGAACCCGGAGGCGGCGCAAGCCTTCGTCACGTTCCTCAGCAGCCAGCAGGGCCAGAAAATCCTTCAGCAATACGGGTACGATGCCGGCAAGGGCAACAACATCTGAAACACGCCCGCTTTGCCCTCATCCTCCTCGTCCTGGCCTTTCTCTCAGCACCCCTGCTCGGCTTGCTGACCGGCGGCAACTGGTCCCCGGAAAATTTGGCGCCGGAGGACTGGCGCGCCATCGCCACATCGCTGATCGGCGGCGCGGCGGCGGTGGGGGCCATCGCCGTGTTCGGCACGCCGGTCGCGCTCTACCTCGCCCGCACGCCCGGCAGGGTGAGCGCTGCCGCCGAGGCGCTGGTGCTGATGCCCATGCTGATGCCAACCCTGGCACTGGGCATTCTGCTCGCCACCATCTACGGTCCCGCAGCGCCCGCAGGGGCTTTCTTCGCAAGGCTCGGCCTCATCCTCACCAATACCCCCGCCGCTTTTGTGCTGGCGGCACTCTACGCGGCGCTGCCGACCTATATCATCGCCGCCCGCACCGCCCTGGCGGAAGTACCGCGGGATTTTGAACAGGTCGCCCGCACGCTGGGCGATGCGCCTTCGCGCGTCTTCTTCCGCGTCACCCTGCCGCTTGCCCAGCGCGGTCTGGCCGGCGCGCTGGCACTGTGCTGGGTCCGCGCTCTGGGCGAATTCGGCATCGTCCTCATCATCGCCTATTTCCCCGCCGGCATGCCCGTGCGGCTATGGATCGACGTTCAGGATCTCGGCATTGAGGCGGTCTTTCCCCTTGTCGCGGTGTTCCTGATGGCAACGCTGCCAGTGCCGCTCTGGCTCGGATTGCGCGCGAGGCGAAGCCCCGCTTAAACACGGCCATGCGGCGCTCGCCCCCTTCAATCAAAGAAAACCGCCCATGAAGGCTTGGGAGGTCGATTACCGGCTGCACGTGCCGATCGCGCTGCATGCGCAGTTCGAGATCCGTGGCTTCACCGCCCTCCTTGGTCGCTCCGGGGCGGGTAAAACCTCGCTGCTGAAAGCCCTGGCCGGATTGCTGCCCGCCGCCGGCACGCCATTCGAGGGGATCGCCCCGGAAGCGCGCAACATCGGCTACCTGCCACAAAACGCCGCCTTGTTTCCGCATCTCACCGTTCTGGAGAATGTCGCCTATCCGCTGCGCGGCCGCACGCGCTTTGCCGCCGCGCAGTCCCTGCTCGACGCGCTGGCGCTCGGCGGCTTCGCCCAACGCCCGGCTGCCACGCTCTCGGGCGGCGAGGCGCAGCGTATCGCCCTGGCCCGCGCACTCGCGCGGCGCCCCGAACTTCTGCTGCTCGACGAACCCTCCGCCGCACTGGATGCCACCACCCGCGACAGCACACTAAACTGGCTGATCGACGCCATCACCTCCCGCGCCATTCCCGCTTTAGCCGCAACGCACGACCCGGCAATTGCCGGCCGCGCCGATTGGCTCGTTCTTCTCTCCGGCAGCCGCGTCATCCGGCAGGGCACACCGCGCGCGCTGTTCGACGATCCGCAGACCAAAGCCGTCGCTGAACTGCTCGGCTTCGCGAATATCTGGGCGGAGTCCGGCTGCGCCTACGCCATTCGCGCCGATGACATTGAAATCACGTCCAGCGGCATTCCGGCGATCATCCTCTCCGCCCGCGAACACGGCCCGGACTTACGCCTGGAATGCGCCGCCCCGCATAAACTCATCATTTTCGTCAAATCGGGCGACAGGGCAGATATGCGGCCCGGCAGCACCATCCATCTCACGCTACCGCAATCCAGGTTAAAACGCCTGGAACGCGTCTAGCTGCGAGCTAACCGCCGGTCACGCCGCGCGCGTCAGCCGCTTTACGAATGCCGAGAGATGGTGCCGCCGCATCTCTGCCTTCGCCTTGGCGCTGGTCGTCATGTAATTCATCTGAATCACATAACGCTGTCCAACGAATTGCTTATGGCCGTGGAATGTCGTCGGCCCGTTCGGAAATACCAGCAGCGTACCATCCGTCGGCGGGACTTCCACGGCGTAGTCCTCCAGATCCGTCCCATTTCGCAATAGCCGCAGGCAGCCTTCCTGGCGCGCCCAGGCTTCCTTGGCGCTGGGGTTCAAATAAAGCAGAATCGTCACGCGCTTGGCAGATGAGTCCGTATGGATCTGCCCATCCTTCTCGCCGGAATTGCCCCGCAGCGTCGTCATGACCGGCGCGCCGTCCAGCGCCAGGCCGAATTTTTCAGCCACGATGGCGCGGAATTCCGGCCCTTCGAGTCCTGAAACCAGCCCGCGCGCCGCCTCGCCCAGCTTCAGCGCCGCGATCGGAAAGCTCCCGCGCCCGCGCATTGAGGGCAAGGCGGCCACCACGGCGCCCAGCGCCTCGCGCTTCACGAATTTTGGCAGCAGAATATGCGTGAACGGGTCGCTTGCCACCGGGGCCGAGCGCAAGCCGTCGAAATCGAGGATATCCATAGGCGATGGCGTATTGAACCCTGGCGCGCGCGTCAATCTCCCGACTCCGCTTGTTGCACTGCAAAATCATCTGGGATATCGGGAGCCAAATCATGGCCAGCGCCTCCCCCAAATCCCCCGGCGTCATTCCCGAATACCGCGCGCGTATCGCGGCCGGGACCATCATCTCGGACCCTGCCCAGGCCCGCGCGGCGGAGCATTTGCAGGATCTCTGGGCAAAACTTCGCGGCTATAACCCGCACCCCAAAGCCCCGCCCAATGGCTGGGTCGGCCGCCTGCTCCACCGGAAAAAAGTCGACGAAATGGAGGACCACCCGAACGGACTCTATCTTGTCGGCGATGTCGGGCGCGGCAAATCCATGCTGATGGATTTGTTTTTCGAGGCCGCGGACGTACCGCGCAAAAAGCGCATCCATTTCCATGAATTCATGCAGGACGCGCATCGTCGCTTCCACGCCATCAAGCGCGACAACCCGGCCATCGACGATCCGATCCCGCCGCTCGCCGATATGATCGCCGAGGAAGCCGCCTTGCTGTGCTTTGATGAGTTTCAAGTGCACGACATTGTGGACGCCATGATCCTCGGGCGGCTGTTCGAGGCGCTGTTCGCCCGGCTGGTCGTGGTTGTCGCCACGTCCAACACGCTCCCGGACGACCTATATAAAGGTAAGCCGGGCCGGGACGCATTCCTTCCCTTCATCGCGCTCCTGAAAAAAAATCTGGACGTGCTGGTGCTGGATTCTGCACGCGATTACCGGCGCGAGCGGCTGCACGGGTTGAAAGCCTGGCACGTTCCCGCCGATAGCCGCGCCGATGCGGCGATGGATCATGTCTTCGCCGAGCTGGCTGGGGAGGCAAAGCCTGTCCCCACAAGCCTGACGATCACCGGGCGAAAGCTAGTCGTGCCGCTCAGCATCCCCGGCGCCGCGCGATTCGATTTCAACGCGCTGTGCGGCGTAGCACTCGGCCCGGGCGATTATTTGGCGCTCGCCACGCATTACCAAACCCTGCTGATCGACGGAATTCCTCGGCTTTCGCCCGATAATTTCGACGAGGCCCGCCGCTTCGTGACACTCGTCGACGCGCTTTACGAACATCGCGTCAAACTCTACGCCTCCGCTGCCGCCATGCCCGATGATTTATACCGCTCGGGCGAAGGCTCAAAAATCTTCGAGCGTACCGCCTCGCGGCTCGAGGAAATGCAGAGCGAACAATATCTCCAACTGCCCCATCTCACCTGAATACCCGGTTTGTACGCCCGGTCCTGCGCCGTATTCCGCAGCGCAACATCAGTTCTTGCCGGGTCTGGGCGATTGGAGTAGCACGCCCCGTAACGCCTCTTTAACTCCAGAGACAGGTAGGCTCACCCAAGATGAATATTCATGAATACCAAGGCAAGGAACTGCTGAAAGCCTATGGCGTCACAGTTCTGGACGGCTACGTCGCCTGGACCCCGGAAGAAGCGGTGGAAGCCGCGAAAAAGCTCCCCGGCCCGGTCTATGTGGTGAAATCCCAGATCCATGCGGGTGGCCGCGGCGCCGGCAAGTTCAAGGATGCGCCGGAAGGCAAAGGCGGCGTGCGCCTTGCCAAATCGCTGGACGAGGTGAAGGAAGCCGCCGCCGCGATGATCGGCCATACGCTGATCACCAAGCAAACCGGCCCGGCCGGCCGCATCGTGCGCCGCGTGTATGTGGAAGCCGGTTGCGACATCAAGCGCGAACTCTACCTCTCATTGCTGATCGACCGTTCGGTCTCCGAGATCGTCATCATCGCCTCTACAGAAGGCGGCATGGAAGTCGAGGAAGTTGCGGCGCATAGCCCCGAGAAAATCCTGCGCGCGCCGATCGACCCGGCCTCGGGCATTTCCAGCTTCCACGCCCGCAAGCTCGCCTTCGGCCTTGGTCTTGAAGGCAAGCAGGTTGCCACCTTCACCAAATTCGTCACCGCAATGTACGAAGCTTTCGTCGCGCTCGACGTTGCCGTGATCGAGATCAACCCGCTGGTCGTGACCGGCTCGGGTGAGATCATCGCGCTCGATGCCAAAGTCAGCTTCGACGATAACGCGCTCTACCGCCATGCCGAGATCGAAAAACTCCGTGACGAGAGCGAAGAAGACCCGAAAGAGCTGGAAGCCACCAAGCACAGCCTGAACTACGTGGCGCTGGACGGCTCCATCGGCTGCATGGTCAACGGCGCGGGCCTTGCCATGGCAACCATGGACATCATCAAGCTCTACGGCGCCGAGCCCGCCAACTTCCTCGATGTCGGCGGCGGCGCCACCAAGGAGCGCGTGACGGCAGCCTTCAAGATCATCCTGTCCGATCCGAATGTCGAAGGCATTCTGGTCAACATCTTCGGCGGCATCATGCGCTGCGATGTGATCGCGGAAGGCGTCATCGCCGCCGCCCGCGAAGTTTCGCTCTCCGTGCCGCTGGTCGTGCGCCTTGAAGGCACGAATGTGCAGCTCGGCAAGGATATCATGGCCAAATCCGGCCTGCCCATCATCCCGGCGGACAACCTCGCCGATGCCGCTGAAAAAATCGTCAAAGCCGTGAAGGAAGCCGCGTAATGGCCATTCTCGTCAACAAACAGACCAAGGTCATCACCCAGGGTTTCACCGGCGCGCAGGGCACGTTCCACTCGGAACAGGCGCTGGCTTACGGCACCAAGGTCGTCGGCGGCGTCACGCCCGGCAAGGGCGGCCAGCGCCATCTGGATCTGCCGGTGTTCAACACGGTGCTGGAAGCCCGTGAGAAGACCGGTGCCAATGCCAGCGCCATTTATGTGCCGCCGCCGTTTGCGGCCGACTCCATCCTGGAGGCCATCGATGCCGGGATCGAGCTGATCGTCTGCATCACCGAAGGCATTCCGGTGCTGGACATGGTGCGCGTCAAGCGCGCCCTTTCCGGCTCAAACTCCTTGCTGGTGGGCCCGAACTGCCCTGGCGTCATCACCCCCGATGAATGCAAAATTGGCATCATGCCGGGCCATATCCACAAGCGCGGCTCCATCGGCATCGTCTCGCGCTCCGGCACCCTCACTTACGAGGCCGTGGCGCAGACCACCGCCGCCGGGCTCGGCCAGTCCTCCTGCGTCGGCATCGGCGGGGACCCGGTGAAGGGCCTCGACTTCATCGAAGTGCTGGACCTGTTCCTGCATGACGACGAGACCCAGGCGATCATCATGATCGGCGAGATCGGCGGTCCTTCCGAGATCGACGCGGCGGAATTCCTTGCCCGCCATAAGATCAAGAAACCCATTGTCGGCTTCATCGCCGGTGTCACCGCCCCGCCGGGCCGCCGCATGGGCCATGCCGGCGCGGTGATCTCCGGCGGCAAGGACACTGCGGAAGCCAAGACCGACGCCATGAAGGCAGCCGGTATCTTCGTGGCCGAGAGCCCCGCAGCACTCGGCAGCACCATGGTCAAAGCCCTTCAGGCTTAACAAAACGGTTAGGGCAGGGTTGTAACGTCGCACTTATGCAACTGAAACAACCCTGCCCCACCAAACAGGACCACGGCACGCATGGGCATGTGGCTTATATCCGCGCAGGCTTCGTAAACCCGCTCCCTCCGGGCGGGCTTACGAATCTTGCCGCCTTTTTGTTGGGCGGCGCAAAAACGCTTTACAGAGGATAGGTTCGGTATGGCTGGCGTAGACGTGATTGCAACCGCCATGAATGGCGCGAATGCCCAATTCATTTCACAGCTTTACGCAAAATGGATTTCCGCCCCGGATTCGGTGGACCCTGATTTCGCTTCCCTTTTTGCGGCCTTGGACGATGAGGCGAAGTCGGTTCTGACCGACGCCTCCGGCGCCTCCTGGGCCCCCCGCCCGATGGTGTTCGAGGACGAACCCGCCCCCGCGCAGGGCGTCGGCGCCAAAACGGGTGCGGCCCCCAGCGCCGCAGATACCCGCGCCGCCATTCACGACTCCATCCGCGCGCTGATGCTGATCCGCGTCTATCGCGTGCGCGGCCATCTGGAAGCCCAGCTCGACCCGCTCGGCCTGAAGCGGGCAGGCCATTATTCCGAACTGGACCCCGCAACCTACGGCTTCACCGAATCCGATATGGACCGCCCTATCTTCATCGACGGGGTCCTCGGCCGTGAAATCGCTACCATGCGCGAAATCCTCGCGATCCTGCGCGCCAGCTATTGCGGCCCGCTCGGCGTAGAATTCATGCATATTCAGGACCCGGCCCAGAAGGCCTGGATCCAGCGCCGGATCGAGGGTGCGCCCTGGCTTACCGCCTATAACCCGGAGCAGAAGGAGAAAATCCTTCGCCAGCTGACCGAAGCCGATAGCTTCGAGGCGTTCTGCCAGCGCCGCTATGTCGGCACCAAGCGTTTCGGCCTGGAAGGCGGCGAGAGCACCATCCCGGCACTGCACGCCATTATCGAGACGGCCGCCGATCTAGGCGTTAAGGAAATCGCCATCGGCATGCCCCATCGCGGGCGGCTGAACACGCTGGTCAACATCGTCAAAAAACCGCTGACCGCGCTGTTCAGCGAATTCGGCGGCGAGAGCGCCAAGCCGGAAGACGTGCAGGGCTCCGGCGACGTGAAATACCATCTGGGCACCTCGACCGATATCGCCATCAACGGCAACCAGGTCCATCTCTCGCTGCAGCCAAACCCCTCGCATCTGGAAGCGGTGGACCCCGTGGTTGTCGGCAAAATCCGCGCCCGGCTGGATATGGCGGGTGACACCACGCGAAAATCCGCCATGGCGATCCTCATGCATGGCGACGCCGCCTTTGCGGGCCAGGGCATCGTGTACGAAACCCTCGCGATGAGCCAGCTCATCGGCTACCGCACCGGCGGCTCCGTCCATCTGGTCGTCAACAACCAGATCGGCTTCACCACCGTCCCGGCGCATGGCTTCTCCGGCCTGTACTGCACGGACGTCGCCAAAGCCGTGCAATCGCCGATCCTGCATGTGAACGGCGATAATCCGGAAGCCGTCGTTTTTGCCGCCAAGCTCGCCACCGCCTTCCGCGTGGAATTCGCGGTAGACGTGGTGATCGACCTCGTCTGCTACCGCCGCCATGGCCATAACGAAAATGACGAGCCGGCATTCACCCAGCCGTTGATGTACAAAGCCATCAAGGGCATGAAGACGACCCGCACCCTTTATGCGGAAAAACTTGCCGCGGAAGGCAGCGTTTCCGCCGACCGTGCGAAAGCCCTGGCGGATGATTACAACCAGACCTTGGAAGACGCATATAAGGGCGCGCAATCCTATAAGGTGAACAAGGCCGATTGGCTGGAGGGCCATTGGTCCGGCCTGAACCAGGCCGCCGATGAGGAGGAGCAGGAGGAGCAGGCCACCGCCGCGCCGCTGGAACAGCTTCGTGAAGTTGGCGCCGCCCTCTCCCGCCCGCCCGAGAATTTCGACACCAACCCGAAGATCCTGCGTCAGCTTGAAGCCAAGAAGCAGATGATCGATTCCGGCGAAGGCATCGACTGGGCGACCGGTGAAGCCCTCGCTTTCGGGACACTGATGCTGGACGGCCATCGCGTCCGCCTCTCGGGCGAGGACTGCCAGCGCGGCACGTTCAGCCAGCGCCACGCCGTTCTGGTCGACCAGACCAACCAGAACGAATACGTGCCGCTCAACAACATCAAACCCGGCCAGTCGAAGATCGAGATTTTCAACTCCCTGCTCTCGGAAGTCGGCGTGCTTGGCTTCGAATATGGCTACGCCATCGCCGATCCCGGCGTGCTGGTGTTGTGGGAAGCGCAGTTCGGCGACTTCGCGAACGGCGCGCAGGTCATCATCGACCAGTTCCTGGCCAGCGGCGAGACCAAATGGCTGCGCATGTGCGGCCTGACGCTTCTCCTGCCGCATGGCAATGAAGGCCAGGGCCCGGAGCATTCCTCCGCACGGCTGGAACGCTATTTGCAGCTTTGCGCCGAGCACAACATGACCGTGTGCAACCTCACCACCCCGGCGAACTACTTCCACGCCTTGCGCCGGCAGCTGAAGCGCAACTTCCGCAAGCCGCTGGTGCTGATGACGCCGAAATCCCTGCTGCGCCACAAGCTGGCCGTCTCTTCGCTGCACGAGATGAGCAATGGCTCGACCTTCAAATTCGTCATCCCCGAGATCGATGATCTCGTGGCGCCGGATCAGGTCAAGCGCGTCGTCATCTGCTCGGGCAAGGTCTATTACGACCTGCTGGCCGAGCGCCGCGAGCGCGGCATCAAGGATGTCGCGATCGTGCGGCTGGAGCAGATCTACCCGTTCCCGGTGAAAAACCTGAAAACCGCGATCGAGGCCTATACCAAGGCGGAAGTCGTCTGGTGCCAGGAAGAACCGGAGAATAACGGCGGCTGGACCTTCGTGGACCGCCGGATTGAGGCCGTGCTCACCTGCCTGGACGGCGTTGCCAAACGCCCGCGCTATATCGGCCGCAAAGCCGCCGCAAGCCCGGCCACCGGCCTTGCCAAAGTCCATATCGCCGAACAGGCGGCCCTGGTGAACGAGGCGCTGAGCGTCTAATCCACCGGGGACCGTCCTCTCTACCGACGAAGCATCTAAAACGAGGAGCAGTCATGGCCGCCGATATTAAAGTCCCCACGCTTGGTGAAAGCGTGACCACCGCGACCATCGCCCGCTGGATCAAGAAGGCCGGCGAGTCCGTGGCCGCTGACGAGGCGGTCGTGGAACTCGAAACCGACAAGGTCACGGTCGAGGTCAATGCACCGGAAGCCGGCGTGATCGCCGAGATCATCGCCGATGAGGGCGCGGAGGTTGAGGTCGGCGCGCTGCTCGGCCGGATCGACGCTGCAGGTGCGGCGCCCAAGCCCACTGCGAAGAAGGAAGAAGCCAAACCCGCCGCCAACCCTGCCGCACTCGCGACAGGCGGCGTCACCGCGCCGCCGCCGCCGCCCGGCCCGGTCTCGCGCCCCGGCTCCACCGCACTGCCCGCCGCCGCCAAGCTGATGGAGGAGAAAAACCTCTCGGCCAAGGATATTGGCGAGGGCACCGCCAAGGATGGCCGCATCTCCAAGGGCGACGTCCTGGCTTTTGTGAGCAAGCCCGTTGCCGCCCCCGCACCCGCCGCGCCCAAGGCGCCACGCACGCCGGATGCCCGCGAAGAGCGCGTGAAAATGACCCGCCTGCGCAAGACCATCGCAGCCCGGTTGAAAGAGGCGCAGAACACCGCCGCCATGCTGACGACCTTCAACGAGGTCGATATGAGCGCCATCATGGCGCTGCGCACGGAGTACAAAGAGGCATTCGAGAAGAAGCATAAAGGCGTGCGCCTCGGCTTCAATGGCTTCTTCGTCAAAGCCGTCGTTGCCGCCCTCGCCGAATTCCCCGCCGTGAACGCGGAAATCGACGGAGATGACATCGTCTACAAGCATTTCGTGCATATGGGCATCGCGGTCGGCGGGGCGAACGGGCTGGTCGTTCCGGTCATCCGCGATGCAGACCAGAAGAGCATCGCCGAGATCGAATCCGAAATCGCCGGCTTCGGCAAGCGCGCCAAGGACGGCACGCTGAAGCTGGAAGAACTCTCCGGCGGCACGTTCTCCATCACCAATGGCGGCGTCTACGGCTCTCTGATGAGCACGCCGATCCTCAACCCGCCGCAATCGGCCATTCTGGGCATGCATAAGATCCAGGAACGCCCGGTCGTCATCGCCGGCAAGATCGAAATCCGCCCGATGATGTATCTGGCCGTCTCCTACGACCACCGCATCATCGACGGCCGCGAGGCGGTCTCCTTCCTGGTGCGCGTGAAAGAGAGCCTGGAAGACCCGCGCCGCCTGCTGCTGGAAATCTAAACCGGGGACAAATCCAGCGAAAAACGGGGAGCGGAATGTTTCGCTCCCCGTTTTTTATGCAGCCTATTTGGTCTGCGACGATGAATAAAAACAACCAATTACTCAGTAAACGAAACATTACCAGATTGTTATTTTGACTTACAAATCGTTACGTTAAATTGACATATTTTCGTCATGGAAGTTTCTTTGAAATGAAACTGCAATTAATAGCAAAGTAAAGTAACCGCTCTCCCGTTGCATCGTTGGAATCCGTTCCGGCGGTGCGCGCAAAAAAATGGGAGCTTCACATCATGGTTCAACGCAACACGCTTCGGCGCGCGCTGCATCGCGCCGCCTCTCCGCTCACGCTTGCCATCGCCCTGGCGGGTTTCGGCCTGGCCCTTTCCGCCGTGGACGCACAGGCGCAAACCGCCAACGCGCCGGTCAATCTCGACCTCGGCGCCGTGCTCGCAACGGGCTCCGGCGATACGGCGGCCCTCGCCAGCACCCCCGGCACCGCACCGTATGAAGCGCCCTCCCTCACCCCGCTGAATTCCAGCCAGCCGACCTCCGTCGTGAACCAGAACACGATCCAGAACCAGTTCATCGGCACGCAAAGCTATGCGGACGTGGCGCGCCTTACCCCCTCCGTCTCGCTCATCAGCCCGAACGGTCCCGGCCTGCAAGAAGCCAACGGCCCGGTGATCCGCGGCTTTCAGGACGGCCAGTACAACGTCACCTTCGATGGCATTCCCATCGGCGACTCCAACGACTTCACGCATCACACAACCTCCTTCTTCACCGATTCGGATATTGGCGAAACAATCGTCGATCGGGGTCCCGGCACGGCGGAGACGGTCGGCGATGCAACATTCGGCGGCACGATCTCGGTGCGCACCATCGCACCCGCCGCCACCCAGACCCTCACACCCTATGGCGAATGGGGCAGCTACGACACCAACCTGGCCGGCATCCGGTACGATACAGGGTCCATCCAGGCCGCGAACGGCACCTCAGCCGTGGTGGATGCCGAGCATCTGCAGAGCAACGGCGCGCTGCAGAATGCGGGCCAGGAACGCTCGAACTTCTTCGGCAAAGTCGTCATCCCGGTGAGTGACAACACGACGATCACGCTGCTCGCGGATTACAACAAGCTCTACCAAAACCCCGCAATCGGCGCGACGGCGGCCCAGATGGCAGATTTCGGCTATAATTTTGCCTATAGCACGGACCCGAACCAGCAGAATTACTACCGCTACAACAACGACCATATCACCACCGATATGGAATATATCGATATTCAATCGAATCTCGGCGACGGTTTCCTGTATGACGGCAAGCTGTACACCTACGCCTATTACCACCGCGACCTGAACGGCGATGACCCGAACGACGTCGCGGCGGACGGCATTACCCAGGGCCCGGGCGCGGTGCCAAACCTCGTGCAGTATACGCCGGCCGGCGCTTCCGTTCCCGGCATTCCAGGCGAGACCTTCACCAACTCCTACCGCTCGGTCGGCACGATTCAGCGGATCGAAAAGAACCTTTCATTCGGCGATATCAAAGCTGGCTTATGGTTCGACCATCAGGTGAATACCCGTGCCGTGGCGGAAGCCATCCTGAACTCTGGCAACGCGCCGGACTACGCACCAACCGATTCCAATGGCGGCGCGTTGATCGACCGCCTGCAGCACAACCAGCTCTACACCTTCCAGCCCTATGGCCAGTTCGACTGGAAGCCGATCGACGGGCTGACCGTCACCGCCGGCGTTAAATACGCCTTCTTCAAGCGGGCGCTGAATGCAACGGTTCAGCAGAAGACCGAGTTGCCCACCGGCTACGAGCACAACTACGACAAGCTGCTGCCTTCTTTCGAAGTACAATACGCTTTTACGCCGAACCTCTCCGCTTACGGACAAGCGGCGGAAGGATTTCTAGCGCCCAACCTCAATACTTATTACACAAAGGCGATCAACAACCAGAGCTTGAAACCGCAAAGCACGCTGAACTTCCAGACCGGCTTTGCCTATCAGGATGAGCATCTGGCGCTGGGCGGGGATGTGTATGACATCCACTTCCAGAATTTCATCAACAGCAAGAAGGAAACCGTGCCCGGCTTCGCTACGCCGCAAACCGTGTTCTTCAATAATGGCGGCGTGATTTATCGCGGTATCGAGGGCGAGGCCACCTATACCTTCGATGCAGGGTTCAGCCTATTCGGGAATGCAGGTTACAATCAGGCATTCCAGACCTCGACCAACATCAAAATCACCAACGCGCCGCAATTCACCACCAATGCCGGTATTATTTACGACAAGAACGGCATCTACGCCTCGATCATCGACCAGTGGACGGGTGGTTCTTACACCGGCGATACCGGCACAAATATCGCGACCGGGGCAGCGGAAGGCAGTGGTGCCAGCGGAAAGTCACCCGGCGGCTGGTACGATCCGTATAACGTCGTGAACGTTGCGGCAGGCTATACGTTCAACCACCTGAACCCGCATCTGGACCAGATCAAGCTCAAGGTAAACGTGGACAACATCACCGACCAGAAGCAGATCATTTCGGATAACGGCGCGAATGGCGATGGCGACTTGCTCTACTTCGTGCTGCCGGGAATTTCCGCCTTCGTGTCGGTCTCTGTTCCGATCAGCTTCTAACAAAAAGCCAACCCGCGTTCTGAAAATGTGACAGTTCAGCGAAACCCGAGCGCGAAACATCAGGGTCCGGCGCAAGCCGGACCCTGATGCGTTACAAGCCCCAAGCAAGATAAGTCCACAGCAAAAACGGCGTCGATGGATATGATGGATACGATGAATTCTCCCTGGCTAAACCCGCCGGCAGACGGCCGCCGCTTCGCCATCGCGGTTGGCGTGGGGCTGCTGCTCGAATGTTCCGCCTTATTCGGCCTGCTCCCCGCGCTCACGGACCGCGAGGCACCATCCAATACACCATCCGTTGTTAAACTCTCCATCGTCGCCCCGGCGCCCACCCCCACGCCGCCGAAGCCAACGCCCGTGCCGCCCAAACCCGTGCCGCCGCCGCCGCCCTTGCCGGTCGCACCGCCCATTCCCATGCCGCCACCGCCGCCCGTGCCGCGCCCGGCTCAGCATGTCATCCGCCATTATGTGAAGCCGCGCGTGCAGACGCCGCCACCGCTCACCCCGGCGCCCGTTGCGCAGACCCCGCCAACGCCGCCTCCGCCGCCCGCACCGGCAGCACCCACCGGCGGCGAGGTCGATGCCTTTTCGGCTGCGATCAAACGCGCGCTACAGGCCCATGCGAACGATGTGTACCCGCAAGCGGCGCAGATGGCACATGAAACCGGCTCGCCGGAACTCACTTTCACGTATCTCAACGGCGTGGTGACCGGCATCGCCGTCACCCGGTCGAGCGGCTTTCCGCTGCTGGATGCGGCGGCTTTGGAAGATGCGCGCATTGCCCAATACCCCGAGCCGCCGCCGGGCTTCGTGGGTCGCGTCTACCACATCACGATCGCGGTGGATTTCATCCTCGCCGCGCAAAGCGTGGACGGGGATTAAAAAAAAATCAAGGCGAGATGACCCGGGGCAGGCCTGACCGCAAACCCGCCGAAGCGGGGTCGTCCATCGTATAGACATGCACCAGCCTTGCCTGCGGCGATTCCAGAATGACCACGGGGTCCGGCAGTCCGAAGCCCCCGCCGTCCAGATCCGCATCGTCCATGCCGGGCGGCACATTCCCCAACCCATGCCAGGCTGCGAGCACACGGCGCTGATACGGCAGCCCCAGATCCGGCGTGGATGAATGATAATCGGCGATCGCGGCGTTCCAGGAACCCGTCTGCCCCTTCAGCTGGGTCAGAAATCCGGCGGCGTAATTTGCGTTCTCCGAGGGGTCGAAGGCATCGTCCAGCGTCGCAAAAGCGTTGGGATGGCTCTGCAGGCTGACCTGAAAGCACCCCACATCCACATCCCGCGCGCCGGAGGATTCCGCCAGCCGCACATAGGCCTCGGCATCCGCTTTATTGGCGAAGTACTGGCCATTGCCATCGGCATTCACCGTCCAGGGCCAGGGATAGACACGTCCGGTCATCGGGTCCGCACGTCCGCTCTCCACCATACCGATGGAAATCAGCAAGTTGGAGGGAAGCGCGCCTGATTGCTCCGCCGCGCGGCCCGCCATGCCGCAGGCGGCCGAATCCGGCACATCCGCCTGCGCGCCGTGCCAGATCAACCCCAGTACCAGGCAAGCAACCCGTTTTTTCAAGCCAACCCCGTCAATCGTCTTGAATCCATTACGGCATGAACGCCCGCAATGACGAGGGTTTAATGCCGAAGAGAGACGAATTTTATTGTGCCACCCCATCGCCCGCCCCAACTGCTTCCGCAAGATAACTGACAAATCCGACATGATGGAGATTTACATGCGCTCGCTTTGGCTGGCTTCGGCTGCATTTATCGTAACGACAACAATCGCCTGCGCGCAGACCACAACGCCCGCACCGGCACCCAATGGCGCATCGAATGCCCCAGTGGAGACTGCTCCAGGCCTGTCCCCCGGCAAGGCGGCCGCGCCCGCCAGCGCAATGGCGCCCGGTACCACAACCGGCGGGTCAATGTCCGGGGGCACCATGTCTCAGGGCTCGATGTCGCAAGGTTCAATGTCCCAGGGCAGCATCCAATCCCCGTCCCCGGCGCCCAACGGGTCCACCAATGCCCCGCAAATGACTCAGGCGCCTGCATCGCCGGGCAAATCGGCGCCCTCGAACAGCGCCAGCACCATGTCGAGCCCTTCATCCACCCCATCCACATCGCAAATGGCGGCGGATAACGGCAGCGCCGGCATGGCAAAACCCATGCATCACTTCATGGGTGCCATGCCCGCCAATGGTTCCGCCGGCACCTATCTGCACATCGCGAAATTCGCTATCCGCCATAACGACAAAGCGCGCGCCGAGGATGCGCTGAGCCACGCGGAAACCCGGCTCCTGACCCGCTCAGTCCCGCAATCCTCCACGATCCCGACCGACGATTCCCCCGCCGTGACCGCCATCGAACAGGCACGCCAGGCGGTGAAAGCCGGGAACTGGCAGGAAGCGGCTGCAGATACGGATGCCGCGATCCATCAGATGCATCATGGGATGATGGACAATGCCAGCGATTCCAGCGCGACGCCTGAGTAAAACACGCTACACTCAAGAAATTTTTACGACCAATGGGCGCCGCAGGGCGCCCATTCCGTTTTAGGCCTCGCTTTTGCAACGCAATATGGCTATGCGGAGCGGGAATTCTTAGGCGAGCAAGCTCGTAGGTCAGATGCACCGCTCACGCGAGGCATCTGGCTTATTATTGCTCTAACAGTCAGGCCCACGTCATATGTCCGTACCGAATATCCGCAACGTCGCCATCATCGCCCATGTTGACCATGGCAAAACCACGCTTGTCGACCAGCTGCTGCGCCAGTCCGGCGCCTTCGCGGCCCATCAGGCGCTGACCGAGCGCGCGCTCGACCGCAACGACCTCGAAAAAGAACGTGGCATCACGATTCTCGCCAAAGTGGCCTCGGTGGTCTGGAACGATACGCGGATCAACATTGTCGACACTCCTGGCCACGCCGATTTCGGCGGCGAGGTTGAGCGTATTCTGAACATGGTGGACGGCGCGGTGATTCTGGTGGACGCCGCCGAGGGCGTGCT